>Ga0206844_10055_pt1 | contig 41936 bp, 24 predicted proteins | sample Alteio_BWOrgCont_22_FD_152907 | JGI IMG/M metagenome (GOLD analysis project Ga0206844, IMG submission 152907) | Enriched cells from forest soil in Barre Woods Harvard Forest LTER site, Petersham, Massachusetts, United States -... | ecosystem: Environmental > Terrestrial > Soil > Temperate forest >...
TTATTTGTGCAGCGATGGTTATGCATCACAATTTGGTTTTATGACAGGTAAAAAACTATCGACCACACGCTTAAAGAATATGCTGTTGCAAATAAGTAATCTTCCTTTTAACGTACAAAAAACCGAACTCGAAAACATATTTACCGATTGGAAAATGAGTACTGAACAAACGGATGATGTGTTGGTAATGGGTTTTGAGGTATAGCTCATCCACAATAATCTCCTAAAAAAAAGTCCCGCATTTCTGCGAGACTTTTTTGTTGTGATCTATCCGTTCCTCCTCAGTTAATTTCTTATTAGCTGTATGTAGCCATGTAAGTTAAATGGCTTGTTGCTATAATCGGTAGCTTTAATCAGGTAATAATAATCACCATCCGATTCCTGCACACCGCTCTCACTTCGTCCATCCCAATTTGTTTCAGGCGAATCGGCCATAAATACACGCTCGCCCCAACGGTTGAATATTTCAATATGGTAAGTCTTTAAACTACCTGCCGTTACATGGAACTCATCATTTACACCATCGCCGTTAGGTGTAAATACGTTTGGTACAAATATTCCTTCGGTAACATATACTATATGCGTAGCTGTATCGGTACATCCTGTAATGTTGCTTACAATAAGCACAACCACATATTGGCCTTGTTGTACATATTGGTAGTAAGGGAAAGCGCTATCTGATATTCCGCCATCACCAAAGGTCCATTGCCAGCTGGTTGCATTTTTACTGGTATCTACAAACGATACAAATTGTCCACCCATAATAGTATCAGGCGTTGGTATAAAGCCGGCTGTAGGCCCTACGTTCACCTTTACTGTATCGTTGGCTGTGCTTGAACTTCCGCAGGCATCAGTTACCGTACAGGTATATACAGTAGTACCGTTAGGTATCACAACATAAGGGCCAGGGCCATTGCCTGTAATTCCATTACTCCAGCTGTAAACATAGCTTGGATCGCCACCGGTAACATTTACTTGTACCTGGGCTTGTGAGTTCTTACCGGAACACATAGAATCTGGTACAGGTGTAACAACCAAAGCAGGGAATATATTTAACGTGGCAGTAGCACTATCTTTACAAGTACCATTCGAGCCAATTACTTTATATGTAATAGGTCCGGTGGTAATCGAATCGCGTACTGTAGCACCTGTATTTGTATTTAAGCCGGTTGCCGGAGACCATAGATAGTTTGTAGCCCCCGTTCCGGTCATAGTATATGGTTGGCCTGCACATAATGTGTTGCCACCCGAAAGGTTAATTGAAACTGTAGGCGTGCTATTTATAGTTACCGATATACTTGCTGTGTTTGAACAGCCTGCTGCACTTGTACCTGTTACAGTATAAACAACCGTACCCGATGGAGATGCCGACACACTGGAACCACTTGCAGGAGTTAAGCCTATTGCAGGTAACCAGGTATAGGTACTTGCACCCGTAGCATTCAGTATAGTAGACCCGCCGTTACAAAGTACGCTATCGGCAGTTGTGATTTTTACAATAGGCAAAGGATTAACAGTTACCGGAACATTTACAGAGTCTTTACAACCCAATGCATCAGTACCCACAACTTTATAAGTAAATGAAGTGGTAGCAGTATCAATCACAACTGAAGTGTTCGTATCATTCAAGCCATTTTTAGGCGACCATATAAATGTAGTTGCACCCTTTGCGGTAATAGTTAATGAAGAACCTGCGCATATAGATGCTGGTGAAGGGACTGTTGTAGCCGTAACTGTTACCTTATCTACGGTCATGGTAAATGTTGCGGTAGCAGGGCATCCCAAAGCAGTAGTACCGGTTATGGTATAGGTAGCCGTAGCCGACGGGTCAACAATAACCGTGGAGTCTCCTGCAACATTGGTTACACCAATATTAGGTTTCCAGGCGTATGTACCACCAGTACCAGCACCTGTTGCATGAATGGTATCACCAGGCGCTCCGAAACAAAGTAGTTTAGAAGCAGGTGTAACAGTTATGGTTGGTGTTGTATTTACAGTTATTGTTATAAATGCACTATCGGAACATGCCAGGCCACCCGACGAAGTACCAATTACAGTATAGGTAGTGGTTGCTGAAGGTGTGGCTATAACTACTGATCCTGTAGTTCCGCTTAAGCCGGTATTAGGTTTCCAGGTAAAGCTTCCTGCGCCCGATGCAGTTATTTTGGTAGATGAACCTGAACACAATGTTGTTTTTGCGGCTACAGCAGTTACAGTAAGCGTACCTACTGTTACGGTTACATTGGCAGTGCCTTTGCAACCAGCCGCGGTAGTACCTGTTACAGTATAAGTTCCTGTAGCTCCAAGACTTGTCCAAACCGAATCGGTATTGGTATTATTTAAACCTGTGGAAGGCGACCATGCGTATGTAGCACCTGCTCCTACACCACTCACAATAAGGTTAGCAGAATCGCCAAAGCAAATTGCAGGTGTAGCCGGTGAAACAGTTACTGTTGGGTTAGGATTTACAGTTATCGTTTCATTTACAGTGTCTCTACAGCCTAATAAACTTGTACCAATTACTGTATAGGTAGTTGTGCCGCCGGGTGTAGCAGTTATTGCAGAGCCATTAGTTGGTACAAGACCTGTTGTAGGACTCCATGCATATGTATTAGCACCACTTGCTGTTAACGGTACTCCTGTTCCGGCACATACCGAAGGGTTAGGTGGAACAATGGTTACACTAGGTTTTGGGTTTACGGTTACGGTTACACTATCTTTAGTTTTACAGCCGCCCGTGCCTTTACCGGTTACAGTATATGTAACAGTTACTGTAGGGCCTGCAATAACCACAGGGCCGGTTTGAACATTCAGTTCAGAATCGGGCGCCCAATTATAAGTAGTAACGCCTGAAGCACGTAAGGTAGTTGTATCGCCTGCGCAAATAATAGGCTTACTGGTTGTCATAGTAATTACAGGTTTCGGATAAACCGTTATTACCTGCGTAGCCGTAGATTTACATCCAAATGTGTTTGTTCCGGTAACTGTATAGGTGGTAGTTGAACCCGGGCCTGCATTAGGGTTAGGACAACTGGTACAACTTAAGCCGGTAACAGGTGTCCAGGTATACGTACCGCCTGCGCCTGCTCCGCTGGCCGTCATTCCCATACTATCGCCGGGACATATTGATGCAGCAATACCTGATATTACAATATTAACTGTTGGTGTAGGATTTATAGTTACAGTTGCATTGGCAGAATCTTTACATGAACCACTGGCACCAACAACTGTATATGTTACAGGGCCTGCGGGTTTCGACCATGGGCTAGGACAAGTTGTACAATTTAAACCGGTGGAAGGCTTCCATGTAAATGAGCTTGCACCGGAAGCCTGTAACTGAACACTATCGCCCGAACATATAGCAGGTGATGCAGGTGTAACAGTAACGGTTAATGAATTAGCAACAGTTATTACAATTGTTTTTGGTAAAGCAGGGCATCCCAAGGAACTGGTTTCATTTACGGTATACGTAGTAGTAACTGTAGGGTTAACCGTTACAGTAGCACCAGTACTTGGTGTAATAGCAGTATTAGGTGTCCATGTATATGCACCGGCGCCTGCGGTATTGCTTGCAGTAAGGCTTGCAGTGGCACCCGGGCATATGGTTACGGCCACAGGGGCTATACTTAAGGTAGGTGTAGGGTTAACAACCACCGTTACCGATGCTGTTGGGCCTGCGCAGGTACCTTCAACTGCGTTAACAATGTATGTGCCTGTTGCTGCAGTAGTGGCTGATGTAACACCAGTATTCTGGACATTAGAAGTAAATGAGTTGGGGCCTGTCCAATTATAGCCCGTAGCACCTGCAACATTACTTGCAGTTAAGGAAAGATTAGCTCCGGAACATATTGGGCTATTACTACCCGCCGTTGGTGCAGCTGGCAGAGGGTTAACAGTTACAACTACAGTTCCATTGCCGCTGGTACAACCTAAAGCCGAAGTTGTGGTTAATGAATATGTACCTGCTGCTGCTACTGTTGCAGAAGTTATACTAGGGCCCTGGATATTTGATGTAAACCCATTAGGTCCGGTCCAATTATAAGTTGATGAACCATTACTACCCATAAGTGTAAGCGTAGTTCCCGCACATATTGGGCTGTTACTACTTGCTGTAGGTGCAGCAGGTGTTGGGTTAACTGTAATATTTATATAAGCAGGTAAGCTACTGCAACCACCTGCGCCCGTTGCTACAAGGGTGTAAGTGCCCGATGCCGCCGTAGTAATGTTGGTTATATTGGTGTTTTGAGTATTGGCTGTGAAACTATTAGGTCCGGTCCAATTGTACCCTGTAGCTCCTGCTGACGCTGTAAGGTTAAGCGTTTGGCCCGAACATATTGGGCTAAGTCCACCTAATGTTGGTGTAGCAGGTACCGCATTTACTGTAATTGTTACGGTGCCTGGTATAGCCGATGCACATCCGGCGGCAGAATATACGGTAAGCGTATAAGTTCCTCCTGCGGCTATGGTTGCATTAGGTATACTAGGGTCTTGTATGTTAGATGTAAAACCATTAGGTCCCGTCCATGACCAGGTTGGGCCTGTACTGGTAGTTGTAAGATTAATAGTACCACCTGCGCAAACCGATGTAGCTGTAGCACTTGCCACTGGGTTTGCAGGTAAAGGATTTACTGTTACGGCCACGCTACCCGCCACACTAGGGCAACCCGCTACCGAAGCATAGGTAACATTATATGTACCTGAAGCCGCCGCAGTTGCTGATGTAACAGTTGTGTTGGCAGTATTTGCAGTAAAGCCATTAGGGCCGGTCCAACTAATGATGCCACCGGTACCGGACGAAGTAAGGCTAATATTCTGACCAGCGCATACAGGGCTGTTACTGTTAGCAGTAGGTTGCGCAGGCACTGCATTTACGGTTACGGTAACGGTACCAGGAAGGCTAGTACAACTACCCGATGTTACTGTTAATGTATAAATCCCCGAAGCCGCAGTAGTTGCACTTGGTATATTAGGGTTTTTCGAACCCGATGCAAAAAGATTAGGCCCACTCCAGTTATAGGTAGGCCCACCACTGGTTGTAGTAAGGGTAAGCGTTGCACCGGCACATATAGGGCTGTTGCTTCCTACACTTGGTGTGGCAGGTGTTGCATTAATAGTAACGTTAATGGTGTTAGTAGAGGTACACGTACCATTAGTTGCTGTAACCGTATATATACCCGCAGCTGCTGTTGTGGCACTTGTTACACCAGTATTTGCAGTATTTGCAGTAAAACCATTAGGCCCAGCCCAGGTATAACCTGTTGCACCTGCTGCACTTGAAGTAAGGGTAAGATTTTGGCCGGAACAAATAGGGCTATTGCTACCCAATGTTGGGGCCGGAGGCGGTGAGTTTACGTTTACTGTAATAGTTGTACTATATGTACCACAAGTAGCATCGGTTACGGTATAAGTAGTATTAGATAAAGGGCTTACCGATATGCTGCTGGTACCGTTTTGCCCTGTGCTCCAGTTATATGTACTTGCACCTGAACCGCCACTTGCACTTAAGGTTGTTGAAGAACCCGGACAAATAGTAGCCGGGGTTGCGGCTGCAATTAAGCTGGGTGCAGTAGATGTACCAATAGTTGCTGTTGCTGTATATTTTGTACCACAACCAATACTAATACTTACAGTGTAAGTACCTGCAGCAAGGCCGCTAATGGTTTGGGTAGATTGACCGCCCGGTAACCATTTATAAGTTATTGTACCAACCGGTGCTGCACCGCACACGGTTAAGTTTGCAGTTGCCGAACCATTACTTAAACCGCATGTAGTATTAGTAACCGCGATAGTTGGGTTAGCAATAGCAGTACTAAATATTGGGTTAGCCATTACAGCCACAAAACCATTACCACATACATAAAGATATTGCTGATTAACACCCATCTCTATATCATAAACGGTGTTACCTCCACCTGTACCTGGTACCGTGGTAGATGCTCCACCGCCTAATGACGAATTATAGGTATCTATTTTATTATTATCACCAACAAAGACATTACCACAACCATCTGTAGCTATACCTGCCTGGTTATATTCATTTCCTCCTCCATTGATAACAAGAAATCCTCCAATTTGATTGCCGTTGAACTTATTATATTGTGCCACATAACCTCCATCATACATATAAATATATTTCTGACTCACAGCCATGCCACTCATTGAGTTAGCCGTATTACCTGGGCCTGCATTTAAAGGGTTTGCTCCCGGCCCCATAAAGGTTACAGAATTAAATTCCTCGAAAGCGTAATTATTAGGAGTAGCCCACTTATAAGGTTTAAGTGCTGGAACTGGCACAACAAAAGTATAGTTGTTAAATGATCCGTCATGCGAGATCTCCACTTGGGGTACAGCCATATAAACAGAATCACCTGTTGGATCTAATGCCATAGAATACACATCATGGCCTCCATCTCCAACTCCCAATGGATTCTGAGGAACTATAGCAGCCATATTGGTATCCATCATAGCAACCTGCGAGCTGGGGCTATTGGTACCACCACCACCAATCACTATCTGGCTGGTGCATGCGCTAAAAGCAAACCTCCACATTTCTGAGAACTTAGCTCCCGCATTTACATTACTTAACATTGAACCATTTAAAGGGCTTATCTTTTCCGACCATGCTCCGCCAGCATCATACCCCTGCCCAATATAGGCCTCACCCGTATTTTTATCTACCGCAAAATCTCCGTCATAACTCTGGTAATAACCACCGTTTCCATTATCATACGTAAAAGCAGCATGGGTCCATTTAAGCGTACCTGCTGAGTTATACATCGATACCTCTACAGGGTACCAATCTCCAAATACAAACACATTCCCATTATAATCAAAGTCTACTTTATATGCACCACCATACGTATTACCATCATAGGTACTTGCACCAAAACCTGTAAGGCCCTTGGTCCATGTACTGGTAGGGTCAATAACGAGGGTCTTCGTGTTATCATATCCACCTTCTACTTCAAATGATTCTTCGGTACCATTAATTACATATTTCACATTGGCTGTTCCGCCTTCCTGGTAAGAACTTATTGGTGCATAATCTGTGCAACTGCTAATATTATTTTCCACAACAGCGTTCCCTGCATTATCTAAGTGTATGCCTTTGGCACCGGTATATTTTAATTTCACCTGCGACAGATCGGCACCCGGGTGAACAATAATAGTATATTTCAAATCATTCTTAGCATTAGCTCCTTCGGGTAATATATACTCTATATCAATACCCGGGTACATGTTCTTATAGGTCACTTTTTTAAATACCCCTACCGATATAGACCTGTATTTGTTATATCCCTCTTGAAGAGAGAATGTCATAGGATAATTTTGCCTATCGCCTGCCACTATAGCCACATTACTGCTGGCCCCAACCCAGGTAACAGAAACATCTTGATGTATAGCAATGTGAGGTGCTTCCTTATCTCCCTTTTCTTCCTTATCCCCATCATTATCTACCTTGGTACTGTCAACCACAAAATAGGTATGCCTGTATTTAATACCATTCGGTGTAAAATATGCTTTTATTTGCCCGGCCTTCCATTTTGCGTGAAACAGTATTTTTTCCTTGCTATCAAATTCGCCGTCATATTGCCCCTGGTTTTCAATAAATACCTTATGGTCGAAAACATGGACTGTAAATGCATGGCCCTTTCTTTCACCTGTTTGTGTTTCTGTGATAACTGAGCTTTCCGGCTTCTCTCTATTTACTATTGGCTCCGTTGTTTCCTCACGCGTTGCTCTGTTTATTTCGCTTTCACGTTTGGGTTTATCATTAACTACCGGATGAATTGCAGTTTGGGAAGTAGCCGTTAAACTACCAAATAACCCAATTGCAATAAGTAACACATAAAGAACCGCGTTACGGTTAAAACATTTTCTAAGTACTTGAAAATGTAGTGGGTAAGGTTTCTTCATTCAGGTTTATGTATGTTATTTATTCAGCTAACTATATATACTAGAGTATCAAAAACTTTAAAAGGTTGGGCTAAACCGTTTTTTACTGACTATTATTCAACTAACACCCAAAATTTTGTGCCTAATTTACCTATTTATACGATATAAATATGCTTTCATTATTACTTTTTTCAACCTGTTTCTAACTTTTTTCCTTAAAAATCAGAACAAAAACTCATTTTTCTGTTTGTTATTAAGCCTTTCAGGGCGAACTGCCAATTTAAGCACTCAACCTACCAAACAGTTAAAAATTACCATATGTTAAGCATTTTCGGGGTTAAAACCGCTTTCTCTATGGGTAAACGCATCTAAAACAAATAGGTTTTACTTTTTCTTCTAAAAGAATAATATAATTGGTTCTGCGTAACTTATTCAAAACGAACTCGTAAAAAGTGTCCATTTGGGTAATAGAAAGTTAATTTGTTTACTCAAACCCCTAAAGGGGCTTCACCATTAAATAACATAGGTTTTATAATTAAACGGTCAGTCTGAGCGCATCATAAACCTTATGATTATCGGAACATGTTTCGAGAGCCTCAACATGACTTATTATAATAAAAAAATCCCCTGAATTTCTTCAGAGGATTTTTTGTTTAACATATTTAGTTTTTTATCACTGTCCGGCCGAGCCTATAATTTGCACATAGCCATCGAGGTTATAGTTCTTTCCTGTATAGTCCGTTGCAATTATTTGATAGTAATATATACCATCCGATTCTCTCACACCGGCCGGGCTTCTTCCGTTCCAGTCAATATTAGGATCGTTAGCATTAAATACCTGCTCACCCCAACGGTTAAATATTTCAATGTGGTAAGATTTGGCACCAGCCATAGTAACGTGGAACACGTCGTTTATTCCGTCGTTGTTAGGTGTAAATACGTTTGGTATAAAAATCCATTGTTTCACCAAAATTGTATCACTTATTGAATCTCGGCAACCAGCTGCGCTAACTACCCATTGGGTTACAATATAGTTACCCGGTATAAGAAACTGCTCGTATGGGAAAGCGCTATCGGATGTAGAGCCATTACCAAAGGTCCAATAGTAGGTAGAACCACCGGTACTGGTATTTTTAAACGATAAGTAACCACCTGCAAGCACCGAATCTGCCGGCATTGGAACAAACCCTGCAACAGGTGTTGGTGTTACTATAACCTGTGTGGTACCAGTAGCAGTTGCTTTACAACCATCGGTTACAGTACAGGTATATGTTTGGTTAGATGAAAGCACTGAATAAGGGCCAGGGCCTGTCATTGTTCCACCCACATCCGGAGACCATACATACGTATAACCCGGTAACGGATTACCGCCAGAGACCGTAGCGCCTATATCTACAGGCCTTCCGCTACAACCATTGGTGGTAGGTAACATATTTATAACTAATCCGGGGAACACATTTATATCTTGTGTGTTTTTAACCGAGCAACCTGCATTGGTAGTGGTTACAGTATATGTAGATGCACTGGTAACATTAGTAACGGTTACCGATGCATTGGTAGATCCACCGGGGCTCCATGAATACGTAGCACCGCCGCCGCCGTTGGCTGTTAAGGTAATTGACTTACCGGTACATACCGTATCGTTACCACCTGTTACCGTTACAATGGTAGTAGGTGTAGCCACTACCTTTACAACTATAGTATCATTTGCCGAGCATCCTGCCGCTGTTGTTCCGGTTACTACATAGGTAGTAGTTGCCGTTGGTGTTGCCACCACAGTCGGGCCCGAAGTTGGGGTTAAGCTTGAATTTGGAGACCATGTATATTTGCCACCTGCACCAGCACCACCTACACTAATGTTAATACTACCACCTGTACATACGGCAGTATCTTTATTCTTAAGGTTAAGCGTTAAGGTTGGTGTTGGGTTAACGGTTACTGTAACCGTGGCCGTAGCTAAACACTTACCTGTTGTAGTACCTGTTACAGTATAGGTAACTGTCGAATCTGGGTTTGCTGTAGTAGTGGACGATGTTGTAGGAGTAAGTCCCACACCGGGCGACCATACATAATTATTAGCGCCAGTAGCAGTTAACGTTGAACCACTACCCCCTGTACATATATTACCTCCACCACTTGCAGTTGCAGTAACCACAATATTCTTGGTAGTTATAGTAACCGTGTTGGTAGTTAATGCAGCACAACCGTTAGCCGATGTTACAGTAACAGTATAAGTACCTGCACCAAGGCCATACGCTGTATCGTGTGTTTGTACCGGTGTTGTGCTCCAGCTATAAATATACGGCCCCACTCCACTATCTTTTACAAATGCCTGTGTAGTATCTCCAGGGCAAACAGTACCCGAAGAATCGTTAACACTTACAGATACAACCGTTGGTGTAACATTCACTTTTAATTTTATTGTATCACTCGCACTGCAACCCAAACCGGAAGAACCATTCACGTAGAATGTAGTATCGTGGGTTGGCGTAACTATAATAGGGTTTGTAGTAGCACCTGTGCTCCAGGTAATGCTGGTTGCACCACCAAATTCGGTTAGTGTATCAGGTACGCCCGAACATACCGTTGTACCACCAGATGATTTAATACCTACGGTAAGTACACCCACATTTACGGTTACTGTTGCAGCAGCTGCTGCAGGACATTTACCGTTCGAGCCATTAACCGTATAAGTACTATTAGAAGAAGGTTTCACCCATATGCTATCGGTAGTTGCACCTGTGTTCCAGCTATAGGTACCTGCACCCGAAACATATATATGTGCAGAATCGCCCGGGCATATAGTTAAGCTGGATGAAGGACCCACTGTTAATGTTGGCGTAGGTGTTACCGTTACCACAGTAGTATCTGCCGCTTTTGAGCCTGTAGAACAACCCGCAGCTGTAGTATATGTTACAACATAGGTAGTAGTAGTTAACGGAGATACCGTTACAGCCGACGTTGTTTGTGCCGGTGTAGTGTTCCATGAATAGGTACCACCACCCGGTGTAACACTAGATGTTAATGTTATTGAACCACCCGAACAAATACTATCTGAAGGAACAGAAGATGATACCGAAACAGTTGGTGAAGGATTGACATTTACCGTTATGGTAGCCGGAGCTGCAGCATTGCTACAACCATTACCATCAGTAGCTATTACTGTATACACAGTAGTCACCGTTGGGCTGGCTGTGGTAGTATCGTATGTTGTATTGTTTAAATTACCTGTAGCTGGGGATGCAGTCCATGTATAGGACGATAATCCACTAGGGCTAGCCGATAATAGCGTTGATTGCCCCTGGCAAATAGTTACCGAAGGAGCACCAGCTATCGAAACGCTTGGGTTAGGGTTTACTACAACAGTAACCGGAACCACAGAAGCTACGCCACATGAATTACTTGCAACTAAATTATAGGTACCGGCATTAGCAGCGGTAACATTACTTATACTAGGGTTTTGAGAACTTGATGTAAAGCTATTAGGCCCTGTCCAACTCCATGTGGTTGCACCTGTTGCGCCGCCACTTAAATTTAATGTTGAACCTACACACAATGGTGTATTGGCATTTGCCGTAACACCACTTGGTGGTATAGGGCTAGAACCGCCTACTGTAGCAACTGCCTGGTAATAATTACCGCAGCCAATTTCCATAGTAACAGTATAAGTACCCGGTGCTAAACCGGTTACCACCTGTGTGGTTTGCCCACCCGGAGACCAGGAATAAGTTACACCTGCTTGAACAGCACCACATAACTTAAGGCTGGCTGAATCTTTACCATTATTAAGACCGCATGTAGTATTTACAGCATTAGCAGAGGTTGTTACTGTTTTTATATTATTGGCCCAAGCTTCCACAAAACCGCTACCTGTAGTACCATAAGGAGAACTGGAACAAGGACCGCCACAAACATATATTATAGAATCGTTTACACCTAACACCACAGCATAGGGGTAGCTAGGTAGTGGCGAAATAGTTGAGCCTGCTTGCAAAACGAGGGCCGAATTATAAACTACTACTTCAGGTGTATTAGTTGCCTTTACAACATTGCCTACATATACATTATCACAAGCATCAGCTGCTAAACCGCCATAATACACATCAGTTTCCTGGAAGTTTCTGCCACCACCGGCATTTGCATAATTATACCCATTGGTTTTATTGGTATTATATGCAGAGATGGCAACAGTTCCACTTGTTGCCAAGGTTCCCTTATTCAACTTTCTTAAAGTATATCCGTCCCAATCATATAACCAACCCGGGCTGGCTGCCATTCCGTTAAACCCGCAGGTTGTTACCGATTGACTACCGTTCGGGTCAATACCAGGGCCTATATAATAATTACTTCCCAATTCTAACAACGCCTGCCCGCTAGGATCAACAACACGCGTAGCAACACCTGATCCCGGTATTGGAATATTAAGGCTTAGTAGAGTATTAAACTTGTTGGCCTTCGGATATCCTGCCGCAGTAACCTGGGTTGCTGAAGAAACATAGTCCATATAAGCCGGACTACCTGTAGGATCAATACACATACGGTCAATATCTTTACCTGTACTTGCATTACCCGTAGTTTTAGCATAAATATCATATGAAGTTAAGGATGAAAAAGTTGTATTAACCTCTGCCACCTGCCCACTGGGATTATTTGTTCCACCACCACCAACTAAAATTTTACCTGTACATATGTTATACTGCATCCTCCACATTTCAAGCATCGACCCTGAACCATTGAACTGGCTAACAAGCGATCCGCTCGAATTAACCTTAATCATTCCTGCACCATAGGGATTAAAGCCTTCAGATATATAACCTAATTTACCAACTTTATCTACACAAAATCCTCCATAATCATCTTCGTCAAATCCTTGCGCAGGTTTCCCTCCGGGAGGATGTATAGTTACAGTTGAAGTATTAAATGTCCATACCACACTACCAGCAGGGTTTATCATACTTAACTGGTGCGGGCTATATGCCCCGTAAGCCCAAATATTTCCCGCATTATCATAATCCAGATCATATGGTACATCGTAGGAACCTGTAAAGCCCGGATTAATAGCCGGGTCAATAATTAATGTACGGCTCTTATCGTACCCACCATTAACTGTAAATGATTCAACACCGTTTTGTAAAGCATAATTTACTTTTACATTACCACCATCCTGGTAATAACTTACCGGTGCAAATTCAGTTAAATTATGGTTTTGTAATTCTGTTCCGCTGGTTACAATATTCCCTTTTTCGTCAACGTGGGTTTGTGCGTCTCCACTGTATTTAAATTTCAGTTGCGATACATCTGCGCCAGGATGCACTATAACCGCGTACTTAATCTGATCTCTATTTTCGTTAAACGTATATACCAAATCAATACCCGGATAAATATTGGTGTAAGTAATTTTTTTAAACAAATTAGCTTTTATGGTTCTGCTTTCATCAACCCCGTAGGTATAGTAATTTGGCAATTCTCCCTCCGCACTTAGGGTTACCTTTGGGTTAGCACCTTGCCATTCAGCTGAGACAAAATGAGGTATAGTTTTATAACGCATTTCATCAGGGTCTCCTAATCTTCTGTGTTTTTTGCCCTTTTCTTTATTTTCCCTTTCTCTTTCTTCTTCTATTTCCGTTGCCTCCTTATCTACCACTTTTGCATCATATTCGTACACTACACCCTTAGGGGTAAAATATAGCTTTGCACCGCCAACCATAGCATAAAACAAAACGGGGGCGTTGCTTTTTAATACATTATTAAACTGTCCCCTATTTTCAACAAACACCTGGTGATCGAATGGGTTGATGCTCCAAAGTTTTTTGGGCTTGTTGCCCTCAGATGCATTGCCTTGCTCAGCTTGCACAGCGCCGTTTTTCTGCGCCACAACAGGGCTTGCATTTCCACTCTGTTTTTCACCTACCTGGCCAATAGCCAATACCGGCAACAAACATATAAAAGCCACTACAAGGCTTTTAATTTGCTTGTTTTTAAGAATAAGGTTTAGGGTAGTAAATATATTTTTCATATTCAGTTATGAATTATTTAACACAAATAAATTCCTTCAATTGTCTGTTAATCACTGACAAATTTATGCAATTATTCTGTAAAAACAAAATACCCCCTGTTATGTTTTTATTAACCATGCCTAAATAGCTTGTTAATTACGGGGTTGGGATGCAACTTAATTAAGAATTACGAATTAAGAAAGACATGTCCTCGAAATGACCTAATAAACTTCGACCTCACCCTACCCTCTCCTGAAAAAGGAGAAGGAATAAAGCGTCAATCTGAGTCCGCGCGAAGACCTGCAATTTACTTTACCAATATCATAAAAAAACAGAGAATGCGAACTAATTTCCGATTCGTTCACCACTCACCATTTATCATTCACAATTATCTAATCAGCTGTATATAGCCCTGCATTTTATAATCTTTACCATTATAATCGGTTGCAGTAAGCAGGTAATAATATATACCATCTGATTCGGCTACGCCTGCCTGGCTGTTTCCATCCCAATCGGTATTAGGCGAATTGGTTTCAAATATTTTTTCGCCCCAGCGGTTAAATATGGTTATGTCGTAAGTTTTTAAACCGCCTGCCGTTACATGAAAAACATCGTTGCTTCCATCGCCATTAGGTGTAAATACGTTAGGTACATAAATGCCTTCGGTAACCACCACAGTATCGTGTGATGTATCGGCACAACCAAATTGGTTATTGGTAATAAGGGTTACAATGTAGGTGCCCGGCACGTTATACTGGTAATACGGGAATGAATCATGAACAGAGCTGCCATCACCAAAGGTCCAGTACCACTGGTTTGCACCGCTGTTTGTATTTACAAAACCAACATATTGCCCACCCAAAATTGGGTTAGGCGTGGCAGTAAATTTAGCATTCGTGTTTGGCAGGGCATTTATAAATACAGTATCGTTTATGCTTGTTTTACAAGCATCGGTAACTGTGCATACATAAAAACCAGATGCACTAACTGATGGTATAGTTATAGGCCCCGGAGCGGTACCAAGTCCATTGCTCCATACATAAGTATATGATACTTTGCCTCCTGTAGCAGATGCAGTAAATGTGGCAGGGTAACCAATACATATTGCTTCATTTATTGTTGTTGCTTGCAGGTTATAAACGTTAATTGTTATACGCGCTGTATCAGAACAGCCTCCGCTTGTACCAATTACCCAGTAAGTAGTGTTACCCGAAGGTGTTGCATTAATTGCACTTGTGGTAGCGCCTGTGCTCCATTTATACGTGGTTGCGCCACTTGCAGTTAAGGTGGTTGATTTACCAGGGCAAACGGTGTCGCCAGCTGATGAATTAATTATTGGAACCGGTGTCGGTAACACGGTAATAGTAAGGCTGGCGGTATCTTTACATCCATTGCCGTCAGTTCCTGTAACAGTATAGGTAACGGTACCTCCGGAAGAATTGGCATCAACCGGTGAACCAGTAGATGAACTAAGGCTTGAACTAGGGTTCCATGCGTATGTATTGGCACCACCTGCTGTAAGCGTAGCCACCCCACCCTTGCTACATATTGATGAATCGTTAGCTGATACCGTAACCACCGGTAATGAATTTACAGTAATTGTAATAGTGGTGCTATCTTTACAATGCAGGCCTTGTGTACCCACAATCGTATATGTAGTAGTTGTTGTTGGTGTAGCCATAACAGTAGCACCTGTTGCAGAATTTAAGCTCGACGCTGGCGACCAGATATAATTTGTACCTCCGGCTGCAGTAATTGCTGTTGAATCACCAAAGCAAATAGCCTTACTAACAGGCCTTGCATTGATTGTAATATTACCGATAGTAACGGTTAATGTATCGCTAGCTATACATCCGTTAGCATCCCTACCTGTAACATAGTAATTAGATGTAGTGCCTGGGAAAGCATATACTGTATCGCCCGTTAGCGATGTAATATTTACTGCAGGTCCCCATACATAGGTAGATGCACCCGAGGCAATAAGCCGCATTGAATCACCTGAACAAATTGTATTAGAAGAAGTTGTTACGTTTATAGTAGGTAACGGATTTACATTAATTGTATAGGTTACAGTATCTAAACAACTTAACGTGCTTGTACCAATAATGGTATAGGTAGTAGTATTGGTTGGTGTAGCTGTGGTTGTATCTCCGGTTGTTTGTGTTAGCGATGTTGCCGGGCTCCATATATACGTTCCTGCACCCGAAGCTGAAAGCGACACACTGCTGCCTAGGCATGTTTTACTCGAGCTGGCAGTTATAACTACGTTTGGTTTTGGGTTTACGGTTACCACTGTACTATCTATTGCAGAACAGCCGCCTGTACCCTTACCTGTTACAGTATAGGTAACTGTTGTTGTAGGGCTTGCAATAACAACAGGTCCTGTTTGTATATTCAATTCTGAATCAGGCGCCCAGTTGTATGTTGTAAGGCCGCTTGCAGTGAGGCTAATCGTATCGCCCTGGCAAATGGTTCCACTGGTAGGAGTAAGGCCTATAACCGGTGTTGGATAAACCGTTATAAGCTGAGTAGCAGTAGAAGCACATAACCCGTTACTGCCCGTTAAAGTATATGTTGTTGCAACAGTTGGTTTAGCATAAACAGTATCACAAGTAGTACACGACAGCCCGGTTGATGGGCTCCATGAATAGGATGTAGCCCCGTTACCTATCATACCCATACTATCTTTAGGGCAAATAGATGCACTAATACCCATAACGGTAATACTTACACCCAGTGGTGGGTTAACGGTTATAACAACGCTGGTAATAGAATCGGAACAACTTCCGCTGGTGCCTACCAATGTATAAGTGGTAGTAGCTGTAGGTGTAGCCACCGGGTTAGGGCAATTTGTGCAACTAAGTCCTGCTGCAGGCTTCCAGCTGTAGGTAGCTGCGCCAGTAGCATTTAATTGTGTGCTGCCGCCCAGGCATATTGAAGGTGATACCGAAGTAACAGCCAAATTAAGTGATGCTGCAACTGTAACAGTAACTGATTGTGGTGTGCCGGGGCAACCTGCAGCGCTGGTTCCGCTAACTGTGTAACTCGTAGTTGAAACCGGTGTTGCATTAACGGTATCGCCTGTTGTTGCATTAAGGTTAGTAGCAGGAGCCCATGTATAACTTGCACCTGAACCTGCACCTGTAACAGTTAAATCAACATTACCGCCGGGGCATATAGTTGGCGCTGAAGGCGCAACTACCAGTGTTGGTGTAGGGTTTACCGTTACCACCACTGTTGCAGGTGGACCCGGGCACGCGCCTACACTACCGGTTACAGTATATGTTGTTGTTGAAGATGGATTAGCTTTTACGTTGGCACCCGTAGTAGCGCTAAGTGCAGTAAACGGAGACCATGTATAGCTTGTAGCTCCGCTAGCAGATAATAGTGCGTTATTGCCCGAACATATTGAAGGCGCTGATGGATTAATAGTGACAGTTGGCGTTTGAATAACAGTAACCGTTACAGGCTTGGTACCTGTGCAACCACTAACTGTGCTTGACACAGTAAAAGTTGATGTTGAAGAAGGATTCGCACTTACAGTTGCACCTGCTGTTGAACTTAAACCAGTAGCAGGAGACCAGGTGTATGAACCACTGGAACCCGATGCAGTAAGGTTTACACTTCCCCCTGCACAAATAGTAGGCGCTGTTGGCGTAACATTTAGCACAGGTCCCGGATTAACAGTTACTGTAACGCTGTCTTTTTCAGTAATGCAGGAATTGACTCCGGTTACAATATATTTAGTAGTAACAGTTGGAGAAGCAGTAACAGTAGCACCTGCTGTAGCACTTAGGCCAGTAGCAGGCGACCATGTATAGGTAGCCATGCCAGTAGCTGTAAGTGTAACCGGATTTCCGGCACAGATTGTTGCAGTTTTAGGTAAAACAGCAAGTGTTTGATCTGCTACACACGCAATGCCTTGGTACTGCAGAAATACACCTGAATCGTATAGACAATCGTTAATATCGGTAACAACAAGCTCCATAGTATAAGTAGCGCATGGCTCAACGGCTATAACAGCATCAAGCGGAACAGTAAGCCCACCGTAGTTAATGGTACTATTGCTGGGATCTGACCCCATAGTATTATCTCTAAAATAAGCACTATTGCTACCCGAGTTTACATTATTAATGGTAACAGGTGTAGTAGTACCCGGAATAAGTGCCACGTTTTGACAATTATATGTACCACCACCGGGTTTAGGGCCATTAACAAAAAAACCAAAGGCGTCATTATACCTGGAACCTACCCACATGGGATATTCTTCGGATGCAAATACATATTTAACATTAAAGGTATCGCAACTTGGCACTATATTAAAAGTTATTATACACTGATCGTATTGACGTGTAGTTGTAATATCTGCCTGAACACAAGCATCCTGGGTAGGGCTTGAGCCATTATTATTACAAATACCATCATCATTATCATACGCCATAGCAGCATTTTGAATACTGCCCGTTGTCATTAATATACCATTGGTAAGACCTAAGCCGGTGGATGTGGTTGCAGTAAACGTACCATATTGATTTGAATTTTTGCCACCGCAGTTAACTACTACATTACTTACCGTTACACCGGGGCCAACTAAATTGTTTATTAATGTTGCATTTGATATACCACCCGTAACTTTTAGCTGTGCACCTGCATAGCTAAAGGTAATTACTAAAAGAAACGTAACGAATTTTGTAAGTTTATTCATATCAGGGTTTGAATAATTATATACGTATTAAAACAGGTTCAGCTATGGAACACATACTGTGCCATTTTGAAATTATTGGGCTTAATGCTATAAAAAGGGGCTGCGAAGTGGGAACGTTTAAATAAAAACATTGACGAGGTAAGTATAAAATACCCGTATTTTTCACTTCATTATTAAGTATTTGTTAAGCAATCTGAGTGGTAAAACTATACTATGAAGGGTGCGAATGCAAACAATGAAGGTGTTATTTTTAAACATGACGGCAATTCACCTGAAAATCATTACATTATTATTCAATTATGGCTTCACTAATTCGGTTTAGAGGGTATGGGTTTCATAGCAAAACATTTAATTACCCCAAGTGTCTGAAATTTCATAAAATTCAATCCTGTTAAAATTAAAAGTAGCCATATTGGGTTTACATTTTACAATTTTATCACTGCACACACATTTACTACTCTAACCCATTTCGGTTAACGTATTTTTCTTTTCACCACGTCTTACACTTTAATATCTTTGCGCCCCTAAACAGAAAAAAGTTTATAAAGCAGAAAGTTCATAAAGTAAAAGCGGAAAATTCCATCACTTTAAAAACTTTATAGACTTTAAGAACTTTAGAAACTGAAGAAACTATGAAAAACGACAAATCATCATATATAGGGCTATTTATAATAGGCTTATTATTATTCGGTTGGATGTACTGGCAAGCGCCAAGTGAAAAAGATATTGCCAAACAAAAAGCAAAAAATGATTCAATAGCACGCGTTCAAAAACAACGCGATGAACAAGCAGCGGCGGCACAAACTGCAAAAGCGGTTCCTGTAAGCGATTCTGCACGCAGAGCCGATTCTGCCAACAATGTTACCAAAGCCCGTACCGAAGCAGGTATATTTTATTCAGCGCTTAGTGGCACTAACCAGGATATTACTTTAGAGAACGACCTTATAAAAGCTACCGTATCTACCAGGGGTGGAAAAATCAGTACCGTACAACTTAAAAATTTTAAAACAAGCGCCGGCGGACCATTGGTGCTGTTCTTCCCTAAAGACAATCACTTTAGCCTGGTATTAAACGCGTATTCTAAATTCTTCTCTACCGATTCGTTATACTTTTCGCAAGTAGGCGCGCCGGTTACCAAAGGCGATTCAACTATGCTTACCATGCAGTTGAACACCACCAACCCGAATAAGTACATGCAGTTTATTTACACCATTAAGCAAGGCAGCTATATGGTGGGCTTTAAGGTAAAGTCGGTGGGCATGCAAGATGTTATACCTACCAATGCAGGAGAAATAAACCTTGAATGGTCAATGACAACTCCTTCGCAAGAAGCAGTTAAAGATAGCAGCAACCAACGCAGGGCATCTACCGTTTATTACAAATACCATGGTAGCGATGTTGACAACCTGTCGACCATGAAAGATGAAAAGAAAGCTTTATCAACCGATTTAAGTTGGGTTGCTTTCAAACAAGATTTCTTCTCTTCAATACTTATTACCGATAGCAAGTTTGGCAGCCCTGAAGTAAGTTCGGCAGATGGCAAAGATGCTGCACACATGAAGCACTACACTGCTTCGGTTACCATACCTTATAACCACATGGCCAGCGAATCATTCGACATGAGATTTTACTTCGGGCCAAACAATTTCAAATTATTAAAAAGCTATTCAGATGATAACGACATGGAGTTTGAAAAGCTTATCAACCTTGGCTCGGGCATATTCGGTTGGTTTGGTAAACCTGTAAACAGGTGGATCATTATTCCGTTGTTCAACTTCCTGAACCAGTTCAACATGAACTACGGTTTGGTAATTTTAATATTGACCATTGTTATTAAAGCTATCCTCTTCCCTATTGCATTCCGTACCTATGTATCGTCGGCTAAAATGCGCATACTTAAGCCTGAGATAGATGAGATAGGTAAAAAATATCCGAAGACCGAAGATGCTATGAAAAAGCAACAAGGTGTTATGGCGCTTTATAAAAAAGCAGGCATTAACCCAATGGCGGGTTGCTTGCCGGTATTGCTTCAATTACCTGTATTATCGGCTTTGTTCAGCTTCTTCCCTTCATCTATTGAATTACGCCAGCAGCACTTTTTATGGGCGACTGATATGTCGACCTACGATTCTATCTATACGTTCCCTAACCATTTCTCCATACCATTATATGGAGATCATATAAGTGTGTTTGCGCTGCTCATGACCTTGTCGCAATACCTTTACATTACCGCTAACCAGCAAATTATGGGCAACCCTGCTGGTGGTACCGATCAAATGGCGAAGATGATGAAGTGGATGATGTACCTGATGCCTATTATGTTCCTGAGTGTGTTGAATAAATACTCAGCAGGTTTGAGTTACTACTACTTCCTTGCTAACTTATTTACATTCGGACAAACCTTTATTGCACGCAGGTTTATCGACGAAGATGCACTGCACCGCAAAATGCAAGAGAACAAGGCTAAGCCAATCAAGCAATCTAAGTTCCAGGCCAGGTTAGAACAAATGGTGAAGGAGCAACAGGCTGCGAAAAAGAGGAAGTAATAGCTGAGTTAATTTCAATCTCTCTTTAATTTTTTGGGCGTTACCCTCGTTCCTCGGGTCGGGCTATACGCTGCAAGTCCTCGCTTCGCTCCGGGCTTTCCCCTTCTATCCCTAACGCGAAAAACTGACGCTGCTATATTTCAGGTAGACAACTTAAATCTTACTTTCTTGTTTCTTTAAAAAGTATCTGCCAACAAACATAATAATGGCAATAGCAACAATTATGAGTACTATGTTGCCTACTATACCCATATGGTTTTGAAAGTTGCTCCAATACGGGCCAAGCAGCAGACCGATTAAAACTAGAATACCATTCCAGAATAAAGCTGTTATTGCTATGAGTGTCATAAATCCTTTACGGTTAATATTCAGCATACCCGCAACAACTGAAGTATAGCCACGCACAACAGGCGTAATACGCGCAAAGAACATTCCCCTATAACCGTGTTTCAGTACACGAGCTTTCATACGCTCTATTTTATCTCCCGTTAATGGCAACCATTTTGGCGAACGTTCAATCAACCATTTACTGAATGAATAGAACAAAAGAAAAATAAGTGTAGAGCCAACCACATCGGCCACAGCTGCTGAAAGCATAGCCTTATAAAAATTAAGCGTACCCGAATATGAAAGATAACCGCAGAAGATAAGTACCAGCTCATTGGTTATAGGATTAGGAACACCAATTTGCTGCAGGAACACCAATATAAATATGGCGTAGTAACCATATTGGTTTAAGTAATTACTTAACTGGTGCAATGAATCCATACATCAAATATAGTAATGGGGTGAGTAATCACTTCGCATTCATTTGCCTGCGCATAAAATAGCGGCCAATAAACATAATGACGATAATAAGAACAACGATTAAAACAATGTTACTGATCAGTCCGCTTTCTTTTATCATTTGGTTCCAATACGGACCAATAAGTCTGCCTAGCAGCACCAATCCCCCACTCCATGTAACGGCAGAAATTATTACAGTGCCTAAAAAAGCTTGTGGTTTTACGTGCAGCATACCTGCGGCAACGGAAACATAGCCACGCAAAAAAGGGGTGAGTCTGCCAACAAACACACTGCGGTTACCATGACGAAGTAAGCGCGTTTTTAATTTCTCAATAGTTTCTCCATTCAGTGGCAACCATTTGGGGGAATGCTCTATTAACCATTTACTGAACGAATAGAAAATAAAGAACAAAATACTCGTACCAATAAAATCGGCAGAGATGGCAACCAATATTACTTTATAAAAACTGAGTGTGCCTGTGTACGAAAGATATCCGCAGAAAATAAGTACAAGCTCGTTGGTAATAGGATTAGGGATGCCCAATTCTTGAATGAATACCAGCAAAAAAATTGCGTAGTATCCATACTTCGCTAAGTAAAAAGCCAGTTCAGGCAGCTTGTCCATTTGCTTTAGTTGGCTAAAAGTAAACAACCAGTGTTACCTTATTGTTAACTCCCAATTAAAAGCAAAGAACAAGCTACCTGTCGGCCACAGCTTTGTTAAGCTTGCTTTATCAACTGAATATCGAAATGCAGTTTTACATCTTCACCTACTACCATATTACCCGTTTCAGTAAGTATAGATGCATTTATACCAAAGTCCTTGCGGTTGATCTTACCGTTAATGTCAAATCCTGCACGGGTGTCTCCAAAGCGGCCTTTGCCCGTTCCGGTATATTCAACATCCATTTTTACAGGTTGTGTAACACCGTGTATGGTTACTGAACCATTGAGCTCGTAGTTCTCTCCTTTCTTATTCAATGCGCCATCGAAAATGATCTTCGGGAATTTCTCTGCATCGAGGAAAAGTGGTGACTTCAAATGTCCGTTACGTTCTTCGTGATTAGTATCAATACTGTTAGTATCAATTTCAAAATGAATTTCGGTGTTGTTAAAGTCTTCGCTCTCGCTGTTCAGTTCTCCGCTAAACTTGTTGAAGGTACCTGATACATTTGATATCATAAGGTGCTTTACCTTAAACTGTACCTGGGAGTGATTAGGGTCAACTGCCCATTTGGTTGCTGTAATTGTTGCTGTGTTTGTATTCATGATGTTTTTAGTTTTATAATGCAAACCTACACCATGCCTATGGCCTGTTTTTTACCATATGAGAAAAAATCACTTTTGCGCCCGAATGCGGCTGAGTGATTGTTGGGTGATACCCAGATACTGGGCAAGGTCGCCCAGGCTTATACGCTGAATAATGTCTTTGTTCTCGGTTACAAACTGCGTATATCGTGCAGCGGCGTTTTCTTCAAGCATGCCACTAATGCGCTTCATCATCCGTATAGTTACCAGCGACACTAACCTACGGAAGAACGCTTCAATACCGTGATGCTTTTTGCAAAGCTCTTCCATTTTATCGTGGCTGATAAGCGTTACCGTAGTATCTTCCAAAGCAATGATAGCATAGTTGGACGGTGTTTGTTGAACATAACTATCAAACACACTGAACATAAAATCTTCCGCAAAAAAGCGCATAATAAACTCTTTGCCATCTTTCATAAAAAAGCTTTTGGCCAGGCCATGATTTATAAAAAACAAATGCCTGCAAACCTGTCCGTCTTTTAAAATGTACTCTCCTTTTTTAAAAGTTTTGGTCTGAGTGTTTTTCACCAACTCATCCAACACACCCTTTTCAAGAGGGAAGAATCTATTGCAGAATTGTGCGAAGTCGGCCATTGAATTTTTGTGTCTGATTTTAGCTATTCCAAAAACTTCATATCCTCTGCACTCAACTTAATTTCAGTAGCCTTTACGTTTTCTTCAAAATGCTTTAGTGAAGATGTACCCGGTATAGGCAATATCCAAGGCGAGCGGTGCAGTAACCAAGCCAAATTTATTTGTGCCTCGGTTGCATTATGCTTTTTTGCAATAGTTGTAATACGCTTATCTTTTTTAGGCATCGACTGAAACAGAGAAAAATAAGGTACCAATGGTATTCCATTCTTTTCGCAAATAGCAAGTACTTCTTCCCCACCTCTTGTCTCTCCACCATGTGCCAATTGCACAGATTTACGCTGGCCATGGCCGTACATATTTTCAACGGTAGCAATGTTGCCCATGCTCATAGCGGTTTGCACTTCATCTGGGCTAACGTTGCTAACACCCACGTGTTGTATCATTCCTTCTTTCTGCAATTGAAACATAGCATCCATCGATTCCTTAAACGGAACCCCGCCACCGGCTATAACTCTAAAGTGTACCAATGTTATTTGCTCAAGTTTAAGGGTGCGCAAGTTATTTTCAATACTGCTGCGTAAATTCTCAGGGCGGTTAAATGGTATCCAGCTTTTATCGGGCTTGCGTGCACCACCAACCTTTGTACATATTACCAGGTCTTTTGGGTATGGATGTATGGCTTCTTTTATCAACCTATTAGTCACATCTTCTCCATAATAATCTGCAGTATCTATAAAGTTAACGCCACTTTTTACACATTGCTTTAATATCTGTAAAGCCTCGTCGCGGTTTGCAGGTTCACCCCAAATACCAGGGCCGGTAAGGCGCATAGTGCCATAACCGAAACGCTTAACTTTTAAGGGGCTTTTGCTTGTTCCTGCAATTGTAATTTCGGGTGTATTCATATAAAATCGAATCAGTTTATAGTATTTAACGACGAATAGGGGCAATAGAAAGGACCAATCCCTCCTACAGAATCCAAATGTACTAAATCAAAATATTCCATTTTGGTACAGAGGGTCAGTTTGAAATAAATGCAAACCCTTTAATATTATTTTTTTGAAACACATCAATAACATCCTTTACTCTAGGATTATCAATCTTATCGTTGGCTTTTATAGAGCATTCCTGTTTTTCAATTTTTGAGATATTATTTTTTATAAAATTCTCTAATTCCTGCAAATTGTTAAATTCCATTGAGTTATAACCAAACTGAATAATCAAACTATCCTTGTAAACGGCCACTATAAATAATTTCGAACTATCAATTTTTGTAGCACCTAAATCAATAGGTTGTTCCCCGTTCCATGGTATGAGTGCTGAATGGGTATATAGTGTGTCTTGCCCAAATGCTATTATAGGCAATAAAAAAACTATTATTACTAGAAAGTTCTTCATGCTTTGTTTGTCAAACTTACAATATATTTAGTCAGTTCTTAAATTGAATCACTATCCTATTTTTTGATTATGGCATTTCTCATAAATATTTTTACTTTTGTCATCCTCAGTACCAAGTTCTTAAAGTTATAAAGTTCGTAAAGCAAAGACAGTCGTTGAACTTGATAAACTTTATAACTTTAAAAACTTTACGAACTCTTTAAATACATACGCCGTGAAAATAGCAGTACCAAAAGAAACTAAACTAAAAGAGAACCGTGTAGCCCTTAGCCCAGATGTGGTTAAGGACCTGGTTAAAAAGGGTTTTGCCGTAGCCATTGAAAAAGGCGCGGGCGCCAACTCATACTTTAACGACGACCTTTATACCGCAGCAGGTGCAACCATTGTAAACGATCGCAAGGAAGTGTTTGCGAGTGCAGATGTGCTGATGTCGGTAAATGCCCCTTCGGCAGCAGATATTGCCAATATGAAAAAGGAAGCCATTTTGCTTGCTTTCATGTATGCACAAACCCATCCTGAACTGGTTGAAGCTTGCAGCAAAGCAGGCATATCGGCCTTTTCGGTTGATGCTATACCACGTATATCGCGTGCACAAAAAATGGATGCACTCAGCTCACAAGCCAACCTTGCCGGTTACAAATCGGTAATTATGGCGGCTGATGCACTGGGTAAAATATTCCCGCTAATGATGACTGCGGCAGGTACCATTAAGCCAAGTAAAGTAGTTATTATGGGGGCAGGTGTTGCTGGCTTACAGGCTATTGCAACTGCAAAACGCTTAGGCGCGATTGTAGAAGTATCTGACATTCGCCCTGAGACCAAAGAACAAGTACAATCGTTGGGCGGTAAATTTATTGAAGTAAAAGGCGATGCATCAATTAAAATTGAAGGCGGATATGTAAAAGGTGTATCTGACGAGTTTTTAAAGATGCAACAGGAACTTATAGCCAAGCACGCAGCTGAAGCTGATATTATTATTACCACCGCACTTATACCGGGCCGCAAAGCGCCGGTACTTATAAGTGAAGCTATGGTTAAGAGCATGCGCAACGGATCGGTAATTGTGGATATGGCCGTTGAACAAGGCGGTAACGTAGTTGGCAGCAAAATGAACGAAACCGTTGTTACTGCAAATGGTGTTAAAATATTAGGCGAATCGAACCTGCCTAGCTTACTGCCATTAAATGCAAGTGAATTATATGCCAAAAACATTTCAACCTTCCTATTGCACCTTGCAACCCCTGAGGCTTTTAAATGGGAAATGGAAGAAGAGATAACCAAAGGTTCTTTAATTGTGCACAAAGGGACTCCGGTGCACCCTTCTGTTGTGAAGCAACCTGTAACCGCATAATTTAAAATTTAGAATTCAACATTTAAAATTATAATATGGAACACATTCTTTCATTCTTCAGTTCGCATCAGCAGATGTTATTTATGTTAATACTGATGGTGTTTGTAGGTATAGAAGTTATTGGTCACGTGCCATCGGTATTGCACACTCCGCTTATGTCGGGTGCAAATGCTATACACGGTGTAGTAATTGTAGGTGCTATTTTGGTATTGCTTAATGCCGACCCTAACAAACCGCTTACACTGGTATTCGGCTTTTTAGCGGTTATATTGGGCACACTAAACGTAGTTGGCGGCTTTGTAGTAACCGACCGTATGTTGGAAATGTTTAAGAAAAAACCAAAGAAGTAGAAAGTTTATAAAGTTAAAAGTTCATAAAGAAAAGCTTCGACAACTTTATAAACTTTACACTTTAAGAACTTTACAAACCGCTTTGACTTTACAAACTTTAAGAACTTGATGAACTTTAAAAACTAAATAGGAAATATGAACTATAGTACTCTAATCCTCGACATTATTTACCTGGTTGCATCAGTAACGTTTATCCTTGGTTTAAAGATGCTGAGCAAACCGGAAAGCGCACGTAGTGGTAACCTTATAGCAGCTGTTGGTATGACCGCTGCAATTTTAGGAACCATATTCCTTCACCAGGGCGCAATATCATCTATCGTTTATATTTTGCTTTTCGGCGGTATAGCAATCGGTACTATTATTGGCTGGCTGGCCGCTAAAAAAGTAAAGATGACCGCCATGCCTCAGCTGGTGTCTATCTTCAATGGTATGGGTGGTGCTTGCGCTGCATTAATATCGTTAATGGAATTCCCGGAACATGCACACAGCCCTAAGCTTGCTATAATGGTTATGGCAGGTTTAATTATCGGTAGTGTATCATTCTCGGGTAGTGTGGTAGCATTCTTAAAACTGAATGGCAACCTTAACAGCAACCCTCGCCTACCCTTCTACAATATTATAAACGCAATTATTTTAGTGTTTACCCTTGGCCATGGTGTATATATGGCAGTTGCAGGAGTAGACAGCATGAACATGGCGGTTATGACCATGGGCTTTGCCTTATTATATGGTGTACTTTTTGTATTGCCAATTGGCGGTGCCGATATGCCTGTGGTAATATCGTTACTTAACTCATTTACAGGTTTAGCTGCTGCTGCAGGAGGTTTTCTTTACCACAACGAGGTTATGTTAACCGGTGGTATTTTGGTAGGTTCAGCAGGTACATTACTTACCGTAGCTATGTGCGAAGGTATGAACCGTTCCTTGTTCAGCGTAGTATTTGGTGCATTTGGTGCAGGCAGCGCAGCTGCTGCAGGCCCTGGTGCAGGTGCTACAGGCGGAACCGTAAAAGATATTTCGGTTGCTGATACAGCAGTGCTTATGAACTATGCCAAGAAGGTAGTTATTGTACCGGGCTATGGTTTAGCAGTTGCACAAGCACAACACGTAATGCACGAATTAGAAGCATTATTAGAAGAACGTGGTGTAGATGTAAAGTACGCTATACACCCTGTAGCGGGACGTATGCCCGGCCACATGAACGTGTTATTGGCTGAAAGTAATGTGGACTATAGTAAGCTTAAGGAAATGGAAGACATTAACCCTGAGTTTGATACTACCGATGTAGTATTTATTGTGGGTGCTAACGACGTTGTTAACCCTGCTGCTAAGAACAACCCGCAGAGCCCTATTTATGGTATGCCTATTTTAGAAGTTGACCGTGCTAAGAGCATTATAGTAAACAAGCGTAGTATGAGCGCCGGTTATGCCGGTATCGACAACGAATTGTTTTACAACCCTAAAACAAGCATGTTATTTGGTGATGCTAAAAAGGTGGTTACTGATTTAGTGGCTGAGCTGAAGAGCATGTAATTTTATAGTCGCACTGAGTTTAGCTAAGACTCTACTCCTTAGCTGTTTGGGTATTTGGCACAGTCCCTTACATCTATGTGTCCATTCCTATCATCGTTCCTCTTCACCTCACGTCTGGGAGGCAATTCCTATTATTATAAAACATCAAAGGAAGTACAGCTGACTCCTCTCTTTTGAAATTGCTTTGCATTTTTGTATCTTTGTTATTAATTACCCCGAAATGAAACACACCCTCACCCTCACATTTTTGGTTATGCTTAGCGTAACCCTGTTTGCACAAAGCATCACAAATAATCATCAGTTACGTAAAGTAACAAACAACCCAACGGTTAAACCATTATATGACAGTATTGACGAATGGCCAGACCCATCACACACACCTATAATGGCAGTATATAAAAATACAGATTATAGTTATGATGCTAATGGTAATATGCTGAGCAATGTATTTCAGCAAGATTCTTCATCGGTTTATCTAAATTTATCAAAAGTGCTAAACACCTATTTACCAGGTGACCTATTAAGTACGAGCACTAGTCAATCTTGGGGTTATAGTTCGGGTTGGATAAACGGCAGCCAAACTATTTATACTTATAATGCGAATAATAATCATGACTCAACAATAGGCAAATACTGGAAGAATAAAGCATGGACAGATACTACCCTGGTATTTTATCAATATAACTCTACTGGTCTTGATACTTGTGAAACACATCAACTTTTCAAAACAAGTAATTGGATGAACAGCTCCCGTTATCTGTACTTTTATAATGCAAATGGTTTTGATACATGCACAATTCAACAAACGTGGAATGGCAGCAACTGGACAAACGCATCAAAGAACGTCTCATATTACAACTCAAAAAATACAGATACGCTTGACGTATCACTAATTTGGATTGACACAGCATCGTACTGGGGGAACAACGAAAAAAACAGTCACAAACCTAACGTCAGCGGCCTAGATTCAATTGATATTATAACGCTTGGCAGTTTACACTACTGGGGACCTCCCTATGAGGAGATTAACTACATCTACGATGCTAACAACAACCTTATTTTTTATTCAGCCGGGAACTATCCGGGCAGTTCAGGGACGTTGTATGAGAATGTTTCATATGCATATGACGTAAATAACATTCTTATTTCTTCAATGACCACATCTGCCCCTTTTCTCCAGGATAGTATTCATTATTATTTCCATCAGGTAGTGGGTATAAACAAAATAACACAAAAGCCTTTTATACCTATATACCCCAATCCCACTAAAGGAATGTTTACTATAGATAACAGGGGTAAAAGTTACACCAATTGCATGCTTGATGTTTATAACATAACAGGGCAAATAGTATATCACAAAGCATTACATAGTTTCAATTCTCCCACTCGCATCACAGTCGATGTGCCAAGTGGGATTTATTTTATTCGATTAAACAGTGATCAGGGAACTGTTAATACCAAGCTAGAAATCACAAAATAATGCATGCCAGATACAGTCTTATCTCACTTATTAGTCAATAAAGCTGCTTCACCACAAACCATTGCCGATGCTTACCAGCTTTTAACCGAGTACGGTAATTACATGTATACCGAATTGGACCTTGTTGATGGTAAAGATTCGTTTTATGAGAAGCTAAAGAAATTCCCCGGCGAGGAATATGAAAATCCTAACGGTGCATTTATTGTAGTTTATTATAACAACAAGCCTGCCGGTTGCGTTGGCTTAAGAAGGTTTGATAGCGCCGCTTGTGAAATGAAACGCATGTATGTACGCCCCGAATATCGTGGCTTAAAGATTGGGGACAGATTATGTGTTGAAGTTATTCAGCTTGCGAAAGATTTGGGCTTTACTAAGATGTTGCTAGACACCAACCGCGAAATGGCTGCTGCTATTAAGCTTTACACTAAGTTTTCTTTTAAAGAAATTCCGCCTTACTGCATAAATGTAAACCAGCACCCTGTTTATATGGGGTTGGATATATTGTAATGTATGCAATATTAATGAGCCCCCGGAGTTTAATTAATTAGATAACCACATGCATTTAATGACAGGCAAGACCAACCCTATTTTCTTATTAATTCTTTTATGCTTGTGCAATTATACAAATGCACAAATGCTTTTGTTTGGAACTGTTTCTGATTCTGCAACCCAACATTATTTGCCTTATGCTAACATATATATTGAAGGCACAACAACAGGTGTAATATCTGATGAAGCAGGCAATTTCAAGTTACTTATTCCCGATTCATTACTGAGTAGGAATATAATTGTAAGCATGATGGGATATATTAGTTCATATACAAAAGCATCTAGTTTTAAGAAAGCAACCTTCAATAAAATCTCTTTACGTTCCCAAAACACTATATTAAGTGAAGTAATAATTAGCCCAGCTAATTATTGCAAATACAAGCAGTTTTCCTGGGGTGCACAAAAAGCTCATACAGGTAAAATTAATTTTGTCTACGGCAATGAAATTGCAGCTTATATGTCTAATAGTAGCCAGCAAAAAGGCATAATAAAAACAATACGGTTTTACATCACAAAAGATGGATATCCTACTCAAGCTTTTGGGGCTATGCTTTATGGAGTTGATACAAAAACCAATGGTCCCGGCAAAAATTTAATTGACACCTGCTTTATTTTGTCAGCAAAAAAAGGGAATGAATGGGTTGAATTAGATATTTCGAAATATAATATACTTATTCCCGCTGAAGGCTTTTATATTGCTATGGAATGGCTGCCAGGATCTATGAATTATTTGTATACCATTAAAGGTAGTAATGCGAATAACCCAAGCAGCGGCCAATCTTTGGGGGCGGCAAAGAAAACTGAGGGATCAAAAACTTTTGTAAAGAATTACTTATCGGGGTGGTCTGACTTTTCGTTTTTATTCAATGCTGCTATTGGGGCAGATGTGTTGGTGTCTGATGGCAATTAATAATTAGCTAATCAAAGCCTTACGCCAACTACTAATATGTCGTCAACCTGCTCGAGTTCACCCTTCCAATTTTCGAGGGTTTCTTCAAGAGCTTGCTTTTGTTTATCCATACTAAGTGAGGAAACGGACAACAATTTTTCCTGAAACTGTTTGTACTTAAATTTTTTACCCATGGGCCCACCAAACTGGTCAGCATAACCATCGGTAAACAGGTAAATAATATCGCCTTTGTGCATTTTAAGCACATGCGTGGTAAAAGGCTTTTCACCGGTTTGCTTTCCTATCGGTTGTTTATCGCCGTGTATCTCCTTCAGTTCACCATTGCGTATATACCACAAAGGGTTATTAGCACCACTCCATTCAAGCGTGTTGTCTTTTAAGTTTATTGCACAGAAGGAGATATCCATACCATCCTGTACCTCGCTCTCACTCTTTTCAAAAGTCTCTAATACAAGTTCTCTTGTTTTATCTAACAGTTGACCTGCATTCCGTATTTTAAACTCGTTAAGCGCACGTTTTAATGCATTCGAACATACTACGCTAACCATTGCACCCGGCACACCATGGCCGGTACAATCGCAGGCTGCAATAAGCACGGTGTCTGTTCCCAAGCGTTCCATCCAATAAAAATCTCCGGCCACAATATCTTTGGGTTTGTACAATACAAACGATTCAGGAAAGCTTTTCTTTACTTCGCTGATAGGCGGCAAAATAGCATCCTGCAAGCGTTTGGCATAGCTTATAGAATCGAGAATATCTTTATTACGCTGGCGGAGATCTTCTTCAATGCTCTTTAATGTGGTAATATCAGAATCGATAACCATGATGTTCTTTATCTTCCCATGTTCATCGAATATGGGCGATATCATAGATTGAAACCAACGGTTGCCTAAATTCTTTGTCTTGTTTATTGATTCGTACGACACGCCTGTTTTATTGGTAATACATTCGGCAATTAAATCTTCAACCTTAGGGTGACTGCTCAACTGCAATATGGTTTTACCACGCGTATTTTTAAATTCATTCATGGTCATACCTGTGGTATGTGCAAAGGTGTCGTTCACCCACTCCAGTTCAAGGTCTGAATTAAAAACCATTACCATATTGCTCGATTGGCTTACTGCAAACGAAAGCTTTTCTACATCTTTTAATGTAATGTTCAACTGGTTGTAGTTGCGGAAATTATCTAACGCAATAGCTGTGTAAGAAGCAATGGTTCTTAATATTTCCAGATGGTAGTTGGTATAAGAATGCTTTTTAAAACTACCTACGTTTATAACACCTATAACCTGTCCGTTTTTAATTAAAGGCAGGTATATAAACGACATAGGGGTTTCGCCTGCTACAGCTTTAGGAATGAAAGGTATGTACTGCTTATATTCATTCTCTAAATCATTTATCATTATCTCTTTGCTATTATTATAGCATAATACAGGGAAACGCGTATTATCATTCAAGTCATAACTGCTGTCGTATTTCTTTCCTTTTTCAATAAACTCCGGAAAGTCGAGCGTATTTTTTTCATAATTAGGTATGCCCAAACAAAAAATGGTAGCATCCATAAGCTGGTTCACGTTTTCGTAAACGGTTGCAGCGATTGCTTCGTATGATAGTGTTGCAGTTATTTTTCGCCCGATCTCTCCCAACTCAGCAATGTTCTGAAATGACTTCTCCATTTCTTCTTTCTGCTTGTGAATAATTTTTGTTTTGCGGCGGCTGTTCCTTAGGCTACGCATAATAATAGCGCCCGATATAATGAGTAGTATCATTATGCCAATAATAAACTTTAAAATAAGGCCCTGCTTGCGGGCTTCTTCATTTTGCATCAGGTCCTTTTTGTCCTGGGTAGCTTTTTCCAGTTCCTTTTGCTTTTCAAACTCAAAATTCATTTCGCTACTGGTTATAGTAGCCGTATTTTTCTGACTAAAAATACTGTCGCGTAGTTTTATGTAGTCTTTGTAATACTTAAGTTCGTTTTTAATGTCTCCTGTTTTCTCATAAACCTCGCTAATAGACTTATCGGCTTCTTTTACATCATCCATAGCACCATTTTTTTGTGCAATGGCCAGGCATTTGGTCGCGTAGTCGAGGGCAGCTTTATAGTTACCCTTCTCTTTATAGGCTAAGCTAATTGAATTGCATACGCTGGCATAATCTTCAGTGGCATGCATACTGTCGTAAATATCTTTACTCTGAAATTCGTTTTGTAAAGCCTGGTCATAATTGCCTAAGCCCTGGTAACAAAGCCCCACATTCTCTAAGTTAATAGCACTGCTATACCTGTCTTTAAGTTCGTTGTTAATAGTAAGCGCTTTAAAATAATACACTAACGCTTTCGAGTATTCGTGCTGGTCGCGGTATATTTCACCTATATTATTAAGCGTAGCTGCTTCCCCTGTTCTGTCACCTATGGCTTCTCTTATTTTTAGTGCCTTTAACAAATAATCGAGTGCCTTGGTAAATTCTCCATCGTCGGAATACACGGTACCCAAGCCATGACATGCACTTGCAATATGTTTCTGGTCGTTGGTTTCACTGGCTATTTTCATTTCATCGAGGTAGCAGGTAATAGCTTTGGGGTAGTCACCTTTGCTGAATCCTATCCAACCGCTGTTAGAATAAGCTTCGCATAAACCGGAATTATACCCAAGCTTTTCAGCCAACTGCAGGGTTGCCAGCACTACCGAGTCGGCCGATGGATAGTTAGATACATCCGTAAGCGCCTGGCTCAACATATTCATCACCTTTACCTTGTTCGTATCATCTTTGCTATTACTAACAATCCCCGATAATGAATCGACAAGATGGCTTTGGCTTATGCCAATAAACGGCAAAGCCATGGCTATACATAAGGTAAGCTTATAAAGGGGGGTTAACTTCATTCAAACAAATATAACATTTACCCTGTTATAAGTGCTTGTTACTAAGGGTTTTGTTTAATTCAGTGGTAAGTGGTTAGTAGTAAATCGTTAGTATTTACAGCCACTGGAGCGTTTGTAGAAATACATAAATACAATTTGGGCGTTCCCCTCGTTCCTCGGGTCGGGCTATCCGTTTCAAGTCCTCGCTGCGCTGCGGGCTTTCCACTACTATCCCTAACGCGAAATACGTATAGCATGTTGCTTTTTTCATAACATGACCTCATCCTTTATCCTTCTCCTCACAGCAGAGGATTGGGGTGAGGTCTGCTTAATTAACCCCGAAAAAGTCAAGCATTTTATTCAATGCACCTTCAGTATGCATCCAGTCTCCGTTCTCTAAGGATTCCTTTGCCGCTGCAGCAGCCCGCTTCCTCATTTGCGTTTCATACGCAGCAATGGCCTCTTGTATAGTGTTGAATTTATCGCTGGTAAGGCATTCGCTTAATTCCAGCGCATCGAGCATGGCCATGTTCACTCCTTCGCCGGCAAACGGTGGCATTAAATGTGCCGCATCGCCCAGCAGGGTAAGGTTTGGTAGTGCATCCCAGGTTTGGTCTAAAGGCATGCAATATATGGGCCTCGGAACAAAATTGGGCTGCGCATTTTCAAACAACTCATACCATGCACTGCTCCATTCTGCAAATTCCTGCTTGAACCAATTAAGTACTTCTGCTTTGTTTGAAAAATCAATTCCGCTTGTGGTTACCCAATGCTCATCGGTTTTAAGGCTTGTATAAAACGTTAAGCTGCCATCACCCTTCGAACTTACTATCAGATCTTTCGCATCACCAAAAGCAAATATTTTTCCGTCCTTTAAAAGCTGATGCATGTTAGGTGCAGCAGTTTCCGATTCATATACATTACCCTCTAATGCAGTAACACCGGAATAGAAAGGCTTGATAGGCGTAAGAAAAGGACGTATTTTAGAATTAGCTCCATCGGCACCTATCACAATATCAGCCAATGCCGAAGTACCGTTTTTAAAGTTGAGCCTTCATCCTTTGCCCGATGGTTGCATATCAACAAAATTGCAATCCCAAATAACTGTACCCGGATTCAGCGATTGTAACAATATAGTACGCAATGGGCCACGGTCAATCTCTGGCCTGAAATGTTCACTGCCAAATTCTTCTTTCCACTCTTCGGTATGCTGGTCAAATAGTATGGTTGCCTTATTATCTGCAATGCGCATTTTATCGGCACCGGGGCGGTAGTTTTCTTTAAAATCTTCCAGCAAACCAGCCTTGGTAAGCGCCTTTAAACCCGATTCATCATGCAGGTCGAGTGTGGCGCCTTGCACACGCACATCTTTATTTACATCTCTTTCGTAAACGTTTACGCGTACACCACTTTGTTGCAATAACCTTGCCAGTGTTAACCCACCGGGGCCTCCGCCAACAATTGCAATGGTTTTTCTCTGTAGTAAATTATTCGTCATTTTTATGGTGTTACCATTTTAAAGACGAAGTAATTTGGGAAATACTTTATGCATTAAAAACTCGCAAAAATTCAGCGATTACTAATTGCATAAAACTTACTTTAGTATGCTTGGGGCCATTTTATTTTAGGAACGAAACCTTAACAAATATTTTCTTAACAACACCATTTTTCTCAATGGCCTTAACACTTAAAGATAAATCCTTGGAATGTCTTTTGTGGAAAATATTTGAGTGTATCTTCTTTATATACCCAAGTTCAATATGTCCCTTAAAAACTTTAATTGCCTTTGGATCGATTGGATTATCCCTCTCTTTAACATAGGTTAACTTATCCCCTATAGAAATATCCTCAGGTTTAATTTTTTTATGCGAAACACCAGCAAGGTCTGTAAGGAATTTGATGTTCTTAACAGGGTAGTAATCGGCTAGTAATTCAAAGTTATCTGTTGGTAATAACCCTTGGGTATGAGCTAATAAATAGCATTTATCTTCTTTGAATTTTTCAGATATTTCCCAGAATTTATAAAATTCTTGAATGTCACTGCGTTCAAAATTTATCAATCTACTACTAAATGTTTCCAATACATTTTCAGTATAAACCTTGTCGATTTCAGGGAATTCTGTATAAGGTATAAACCCCTCTTTTTTAGCCTCCCCTACCGCCTCTTTTAGATAATAAAAGCGCACACCCTTGGTACTACTTCTTTTAATAACGCCAACAATATACCTTCTGTGTCCAGTACCTTGTCTCCAACTTAAATATATTCTACTAAATTCCTTTCTCACAATAACTCTTTCAATTTTTGCGCACGTAAAGATACAGCATTTGTAATAAGTTCTTTTCTTTCTTTTGGCAGTTTAACTTCTCCATATAATTCATCTGGAGCTTCATTATCAAAACTTTCCATAAAGCTACTAAACTTCTCATGTGAATATAGACGAATAATCTTATCAATTATTGTATTTATCTGTAGCTTATATTCAGTATTTAGGAGTTTCTTGATGATTTCCACATGGGTAATCTTACTTTCTTCCCAATGTATTTCCGAAAGTCCTCTTTTGATATATGCCTCAAATTCAATTTTATTTTTTAGCATATGTACAACCTTTTCATGTGTACATTCCCGACATAAACTACTCCCATTATCATAAATAGGTGCAAAGGTTATGTTTTTATGTAAGGCTAGCTTTACCTGTAATAAGCCTTCATCACCAGTGTGTTTCTTAATAAACGAAACTAATCCTTGAATCCACTTAGGCAAATTTGCAAACTCCAATGGAGTTTTAGCTGCATATTCTATTTCCCGTATAGATTGAGAAAGTAGGCTATAATCGCCAATAAACGCCCAATTTTCTTGATGCCTATCACTATTTCCAATCAATAAGTCAAAGATCATCATTTCAAAGATTTTGTATATATGGCTCTCTAATTGGTATGCCTGAAGCGTGTTCTCTATGAGTTGAAATGTATATTTATGTCTCAGTTTTTTATCATCAGGTTGAAATGCGGTGTCAAAAGCCTGCATTATTTTACCCCCTTCGACCAGTTCTTGTTTTTGGGTTTTAAGCATATTTTGGGAGATACAACCAAGCTCCCCATTATAAAGTGCGATATCGTAATTAAGGACATCAAGCTCCAATAAACTACCTAATCCCGAAGCTATTATTTCACTCCAAAATTCAAAAGGGTATTTTCTATCAGACTTTTTGAAAAAATAGGTTACATCTTGCGGGCTTGAAAGAAATTTTTTTGCTCTTGTTCCTCCAGTATTATACCACTGCAATTCCTGCCATCCGGTAGCGTCTATTACTTTACCCATTTTAATATTCCGAGCTTTCACATTAATTGTAAATATAGAAATTACATACATACCTCTTGAATATATTTAATTTGTTTTAATTCTCAGCCTTCTCCGGCGCTTTTAACAACTCCTCAATTTGTTTCAGCCTTTCAGGGCTAAGCTTCTTAATTTCATCCTGGCTTAGGCGGGTTTCGTTAATTTGTATGTAGTTGTGCTGGTTCTCAATAATGTTTTGGTTAACAGGTTTGCCCTGCCCTAATAAGCCAGCCGCTTCAAAAAACAGTCGGGTGGCATTAACATTGCCACGGTTCATGCTTAATTGGTAGAGCATTGCCATAAGCCTGTCCTTCATCAACTTAAACTCCTCTTGCTGGGTGGCAAACAAAGGGTTCTCGTTAAACTCTTTAATGTGCTTATGTACCGTTAATCTGCTAAGGCCCGTTAGTTTGGCAATTTCTGTTTTGCTAGGCATCCTGCCCCATTCGCTCAAGCCTTTATTAATAGCACGGGTAACAGCTAAATGATTAGCCTCCCATATATCGCTCTTTATATTCTCACTCAAAACAGGCTCCATCTTATGCAAAAAGCTGTCCTTTTCATCTCCCTTTAATTGGTTAATAGTACTGGCTAGTGTTAAATTAAACTGTTGTTGTTCTTCTTTAGTAAGCAGGTTCAGGTCGTCGGGGTTAAGTGTTTCTTTGCTTAATAGTCCGGTTACCTTTTCGCTTACAGGCACAAGGCTTTGGTTATCGCCGGTTTCACCGGCATTGGTCGTGGTATTCATTTATCTAGGTATTTAGTTTCGGTGGTTGTGGGTGCGCCATTAAATATGACTATACAAAAATACACACAATGTTTACTAGTATAAATATTTTAAATACTTTGTTTTCAACAGGTCGAAATAGAAGATATACATGGTTAACATGTTTTGGGCCTAAAAACATATCAACATACTGTATATCAACTACTTAACCAGCAAAGCATACCCAAAAGTGTTAACTTGTGTAAACCCATGTTGACGGCGTGCCGCTTCAATTAAGAATTACGAATTAAACATTAGGAATCGAAGACAGAAAGCATCCTCCCCCTGCCCCCTCCAGCGGGGGATATTGGAGCACGTGAAATGTTTTTGCGTTAGGATTATTCGTACTCGTTTATTTATTATTGAACTCATGCAGGCTTCGCCGGTGTAGCGGAAAGCCCGGAGTGAAGCGAGGATCCCGCAGCATTGCGGGACCCGACCCGAGGAACGAGGGGAACGCCCAAATTGTAAAGTGGAATAGATTCTTCACTGCGTTCAGAATGACAAAAACAAGGAAGCACTTCGACAAGCTCAGTGTGACGAGATTACTCCTCATCTTCTATATCCTCAGCATAGTGCTTAATGAGGTCAATAAAACGCTTCTCAGCATCACTAAACTTATAGATGTGCTCTTGCTCGAGGATGAAATGATCGAGGCGCTTTTTAGCATAGAACAAATCGTTAGGGTCATCCATCATTTCGAACCCAAAACCACTGATGAGATTAATGGTAAGGCAATTGCTGGTATCGCCATGGGTAAACAGGTAATCGATATAAGGTTTAAAGCTTTGGTAAAACAATACAGTGTCTACAAATTTCTCGCCTACATCATCGGTACAGTTAAAGCAAATGCTATCGAGGCAATCCAAATATTCGGTTTTATGGGTTTTAATGAACCTGTCGCGCAGGGAATCGATAAGGGAAATGATGCATTTATCATCCGTATACGTGGTATTGGCAACTTTAAAAGCCGAATCGCGGATAAGTTTTAAGGAACCGGGCACATTATGCAATAAACGGCAAGCCATAGGCTGGGAAAAGCCTTTGGCAGCAAACAATACAAGCATTATTACCAATAACTTCTTCATACACCACAAAAGTACCCGAATTTATAAAAAGAGGCCTTTTTAGGATAAAAAGGTCATTTGCTACAAAATGATTATATTTGCAAAAGTTTAATTGTGAAACAAGACACTGACAAATTTGCAGGAGAAGGCTTAACCTACGATGACGTACTTCTGCTTCCTGCATATTCAGAGGTATTACCAAGGGAAACCGACATTACCTCACACTTTACCAGAACTATAAAAGTTAACACCCCTGTGCTTACGGCGGCTATGGATACCGTTACCGAGTACAAAATGGCTATTGCCATTGCCGGACAAGGCGGTATAGGTGTGTTGCATAAAAACATGACCATTGCCCAGCAGGCAGACCAGGTTAGGCGTGTAAAACGCTACGAAAGTGGCATGATACAGGACCCTGTTACCCTTAAGCAAGATGCTAAGGTAAAGGATGCCCTTGCCCTGATGAAGGAACACAAGATTGGTGGAATACCCGTTGTGGCCGATAAAAACAGGCTGGTAGGTATTGTAACCAACCGCGACCTTAGGTTCGAAAAGAATGGTAACCGCCTTATTAAGGAGGTGATGACCAAGGACCATATTATTACTACCACAAAAGGTACCGACCTTACCAAGGCTGAAGAGATACTTAAGAAATATAAGATAGAAAAACTGCCTGTAGTAGATGGTGGTGGCCATTTGGTTGGACTTATTACTTATAAAGACATACAGAAGATACACTTGCACCCGAACGCATGTAAAGATGAGTTTGGCCGTTTGCGTGTGGCTGCTGCTATCGGCGTTACTGCCGATATGTACGACAGGGCAACTGCTTTGGTTAATGCCGAAGTTGATGCAGTGATCGTTGACACCGCACACGGGCACTCAAAGCGAGTTATTGAAGAAGTAAAAGCACTGAAGAAGAAATTCCCGAAACTGCAAATTGTAGCCGGTAACATTGCCACCGCCGAAGCTGCGTTAGCTTTAGCAAAGGCAGGTGTTGATGCTGTTAAAGTTGGTATAGGGCCTGGTTCTATATGTACCACACGTATTATTGCAGGTATTGGTGTACCTCAGTTAACCGCAGTATATGAAGTAGCTAAGGCGCTTAAAGGCACCGGCATACCGGTTATTGCCGATGGTGGCTTACGTTACACGGGCGATATTGTAAAAGCTATTGCAGCAGGCGCCAGCACAGTTATGGCAGGTTCTATGTTTGCAGGTGTTGAAGAATCACCGGGCGAGACCATTATATTTGAAGGAAGACGATTCAAATCGTACCGTGGTATGGGTTCATTAGAAGCTATGCAACATGGTTCGAAGGACCGTTACTTTCAGGATGCTGAAGATGATATTAAGAAACTTGTACCGGAAGGTATTACCGGACGTGTACCTTATAAAGGCAGCATGGCCGAAGTAATTTACCAGATAGTTGGTGGTTTACGGGCAGGTATGGGGTATTGCGGTGCTAAGAATATAAGTCAGTTGCAGAAGGCACGTTTCATCCGCATTACGGGTGCAGGCGTAACCGAAAGCCATCCGCACGATATATTCATTACCAGCGAGGCTCCGAACTATAGCAGGTAAGTCAATAAAGAACGGATAACTACTCTTATACCCTCATACTATTTATGAGGGTATAACGTTTTAATTTAGAATGGAATTAGCCACTCAGCTAAATAAAAGCAACGACAATAAACTGCGTTTTGGGTTCTATACCCTATGGTTTATTGTGCTGGTTATACAGGCCCGCTACACCGAACTGTTCAGCGATGAAGCTTATTATTGGAACTACTCTACCAACCTGGCATGGGGTTATTTCGACCACCCACCTGTCATTGCTTTTCTAATCAGGTGTGGGTACTCTATCTTTCATAATGAATTAGGCGTTCGGTTATTCCCTGTTATATTCAGCACAGCCTCTATTTTCATAATAGAATCCTTAATAAAACCGAAGGACCTAAAACTGTATTATGTAATAGTAAGTTCAAGCTTCTTTTTGCAAATAGGCGGAATGCTTGCTATACCTGATGCACCTTTGTTGTTCTTTTCAGCTTTGTTCTTTCTGCTCTACAAGCGGTATACCGAAGAACCAAAAATAAGCACGACCATACTGCTTGGCTTAAACATAGGGGTACTATTACTAAGCAAGTACCACGGCATATTAGTAGTAGGCTTCACTTTACTATCGAACATTAAGTTGCTTAAGAAATGGCACTTGTATGTTACCGCGATACTCGCACTAATAATTGTATCTCCGCACATATTTTGGCAATTCAGCAACAACTTCCCAACAGTTAGGTTTCAATTATTCGAACGCCCCGATGAAGGCTTCGACATTTCAAATTCATTTCAATACATAACGGCACAGCCTTTTGTATTCGGGCCACTGATAAGCGTTATACTCATTATACTTTGCTTTAAATTTAAACCTGCAACGCAATTCGAAAAGGCATTAACCTACAATATCATTGGTGTTTATTCCTTCTTTTTAATAATGACATTT
>Ga0206844_10056_pt1 | contig 41915 bp, 41 predicted proteins | sample Alteio_BWOrgCont_22_FD_152907 | JGI IMG/M metagenome (GOLD analysis project Ga0206844, IMG submission 152907) | Enriched cells from forest soil in Barre Woods Harvard Forest LTER site, Petersham, Massachusetts, United States -... | ecosystem: Environmental > Terrestrial > Soil > Temperate forest >...
CACTAACCTGGTCTTTTAATGAGGTTTCCATGGCAGCACCTACGGTATCTTTATCATTTATAAATTCAGTAGCGCTTCCTCCACTCATATCTAACTGTATTGCACGATTGCCAAAAAAATCGCTTGTAATACGTGCAATGGTACCTTTAGGTATTTTAACGTCATTATCGGTAATAAGCAGAGTTACCAATACCTTGCCCGATGAATTATTCTCAAGTTTTATATTTTGTACCAACCCCACATGGAAACCATTTATCAGTACAGGGTTCGAAGGCAACAAGCCTTCCACACTGCTATATACAGCATATACTTTTTTACTGTGCGAAAATATATTAATGCCCTTAAGGAAATTAAGCCCATATAGCAACATAGCCAGGGCCACTACTACCACAATTCCTGTTTTAACTTCTTTCGTAATCTTCAAAGCGTCTTTAATATGGGTGCAAAAATAGCGATTATGCTGAATTTGGGCATCGATTTTATTTAATGCTCATTATCAAGCTATAAAGCATACATTTGGTTTAAACAATTCACCATGAAAAAAGCCTTACTCACTTTAGGCGGAATGCTTATGGCATTGGCTATAAATGCCCAAACTATTGAAAATAGCAGCCATAGTACCACTGGCTTTATAAATTCAAACGGCACTATTGAAAATTCGAGCCATTCTACCGCCGGCTACATCCGCAACGATGGCACAATTGAAAATGAAAGCCATTCAACCATTGGCTATATACGTGATGATGGCACTATTGAAAATGAAAGCCATAGCACCATTGGCTATGTGCACGATGATGGTACAGTTGAAAATTCGAGCCACTCTACTATAGGTTATGTGCATGATGACGGCACCGTGGAAAATGAAAGCCATAGCACTATAGGCCATGCTGAAGGGGTTAACCGAAGATGGGCTGCCGTTTGCTTTTTCTTCTTTAAATTCAACTAAAACGAGGGTAAATAGCTAAATATTCACTCCCTTTTTAGTCTAACTGCCTACGGGACTGATTTTTTTTTACTTTTGCGTTCCATTTTTAGGAATTGGAGAGGTGCCTGAGTGGCCGAAAGGAGCAGTTTGCTAAACTGTCGTACGCCCAAAAGTGTACCGGGGGTTCGAATCCCCCCCTCTCCGCAGAAATAAAAACCCCGCTTTAGCGGGGTTTTATTTTTTTCTAACAACATCTCTTCTTTTTACGCCTGGTGAAGCCAAGGTATAGCATACTTAATTAAGCCTGCAACGCTTTTAACATCAAGCTTGGTCATTATGTTCTGACGATGGGAATCCACAGTCCTTTTACTTAAGTTTAACCTATGGGCTATTGCATCACTTGTATATTCATCAGTTATATAACGCAATATTTCTATTTCTCTCTCAGAAAGCAGTTGAGTAAGCTTATTCTTTTTCGATAGTTTTTTACCTTGAGTTGAGTCACTGTCAAAGGCCATTAGCTTTAAAGCTACATCGCTCGAATAATAAATACTACCACTTAAAATCGTTTCAATAGCCTTTAATAATTCTTCAGGACCTATATTTTTCAATATGAAACCCTTCACACCGGTTTTTACCATCTTATCTATATACATATATTCGTTGTAATTAGACAAGGCGAGTATTTTAGCCTTAGAATTCTGATTTAAAATTATAGCTGCTGCTTCGGCGCCACTTAGTTTAGGCAACTGGTAATCCATAATAATAATGTGTGGCTTCAGTTTGGCCTTGGCTATTCCTTCCTCACCATCTGCTGCCTCGTCAACAACAAACTTATATTTATTCTCTTGCGATTCGAGCATAGATTTAATACCATCACGAATCATTTTATGGTCATCTATCAAAAGTATCTTAAGGGTCTTCATTTTACTTTATTTGCAATTTTATTATACGGTATAAGTATTTCATATTTAGTGCCTACCCCTTGCATGCTTTCTATTCTCAGCGTTCCATTGTATGATTCAACACGCGATCTGGCGTTTTTCAAACCCATCCCTTTGTATTGATCAACTGCCGTCATATCAAATCCGTTACCGTTATCCTGCAATATTATTGATATGCTGCCAGGTATAAACGATGTGTTCATTTTAATATTAACCTTGCTCGATTGGCCATGCTTAATACTATTATTTATAAACTCCTGTATAATGCGGAATATGGTGATCTCAAGCGCTTTATCAATTTCAGGGAAATGCTCTTCTATTGCAAGATCGAACGTTACATTCGTGCCCAATTTCAATTTAGTACAAAGTTCCTTTACCGCATAACTCAGGCCAAAACTTCGTAACGTACCTGGCATTATATTAAAACTAATGTTCGATAATTCGTCCATTGCATCATTCAATGCATCATTCGACCGGTTTAAAATAGTATCATATTTTTTGTCGTTTATATTTTTCTGCATTGCTTTCAATGCTTCAATATGGAATTTTATACCTGATAATTTTTGCCCCAAGCTATCATGCAGGTCTTTGGCTATCCTATTCCTTTCCTTTTCCTGGGTATCTAAAACTGTGCGCACCAAAATATTTTCAATCTCACGTTGTTGCGACATATCTTTAACTATACCTTGGTAGCCAGTTATATCGCCAAACTGGTTGTATGTTTTACTAATAGAAACAAGGCAATTAATAACTGTATTATTCATGCCCTTGATCTTCAGCTTACAGTCTACTAAAATTTCTTTACTGTTCAATTCAAACATAAATTTTTCCCGTTCCTCCCCATCATAAATAAGGTCAAAAAAAGTTTTAGACTTCGGTGTGATCTTAGAGATCTTGAATAATTGTTTACCGGCATCATTAACTTCCAGCATTTTACCCTGGAGATCAATAATAAAAAGGCAGTCGCTCGATTTTTCGAAAATATTGCGATACTTATTTTCCGATTCTATAAGCGATTGCTCGTAGCTGCGAATAAGTGATTGATCTCTTACAATCAGCAGGTAACCTATTCTTTCTTTGTGCGGATTATATAAATACGTGCAGGTGCAGTTAACAGGCATATGTTTTCCGCTAACCGACCTTATCTGGCTATCGAATGTAATTACATCTTCCTTTCTATTTAACTCGCTTTTTATGTAATTAAATAAGTATCCCTTGTTAGTAGTAATAAAATCAATGTGATTATTTCTTAATTCCTGTTCGGGGCAATCCAGCTTTTCAGTAGCTGCCCGGTTCGCACTGTTTATCTTTCCGCTGTTATTTAAAACAAATAACATATCAGAAACCGAATTGAATATATTGTTGAAATAATTCCGCGATATAGTTGAGGCCTTCAACTCTTCGCCAAGCATATTTATGTTGCTTATAAAAGCATCTATTTCATCAAACTTCTCAGATGGCTCTATTTTGTAATCAAATTCACCAAGTGAGTAGTTTATCAGTAATTTGTTTATCTCCTCAAGGCGTGGTTCCATTTAATTTATTTTAAACAATAAGGGAAGCCTGATGCTCTTTTGGCTTATATTGCTCAAGCCATTCAAGGGCTGCATTTACGTCAGTAAATATTTTGCTAGGGAACGGCGGGTTAGTCAATTTCAGAAAAAAATTCCCGATAAATGTGTTATAAACTGATTTCATTACTAGAGCACCTGCAATAAGTCCGGTAGTGCCATCTTCGGCCAAGTAGTCTCTTGCTTCTTTTGAAATCGATTTTAGGCCATCGATAAATACTACAGCAGGGTATGAAATATTCTCTGCAAATTCAACTCTACTTCTCACCATCGCTTTCGCCATTTCTAAAGTTACTACTATACCAGGTTTATACCTTGCATACATAACTCCATTCTTAATTTCAAGCTGGGCAGCTTCAGTTTCTAAAACTCTATCTTTTTTAGATTCTTCCATAATTGCAAATATAAATACTATTCTTGCGAAAGTAAAGCTTTGCAAGTAAAATAGGTATTTATACGTAGGTATATGTTGCAAAACACAAGTGCCTATTTTAGGTATATATACGGATGTTTTTGGCTATCAGTCTGTATAGATTTGGAGAAAGAATATAAACACTTTCAAATCTCCAAAAATGAAAAAAACAACTCCGAAAATCGACATTATCGATGAGGTATTAAGCTACGGCGCCAAAAAAGGCGTTATGCATCTTAATACTGTAAATGAACAACTTATGGGCAATAAATTTATACTTGATAAAAGTATAGGTAAAGAAATCATTAACTTCGGGTCATGCAGTTACCTCGGGCTAGAGTTTGATGAACGACTCAAAAAAGGTGCCATTGATGCCATTAATAATTATGGCACACAGTTTTCTTCTTCAAGGGCATATATGTCGCCGGTTTATTACGAAGAACTGGAAGCTTTATTTTGTAAAATATTTAATGCCTACGCAGTAGTTACACCTACATCAACACTTGGCCATATTGGTGCTATACCGGTTTTGGTTGATGATAAAGATGCTATTATACTCGACCATCAAGTTCACAACTCGGTTCATACCGCTGTGAATTTGGTTAAAGCTAAAGGCGTTTATACTGAACTTATTCGCCATAACCGTATGGACATACTTGAAGACAGGATCAAAGAACTCCGCCAAAAGCATAATCGCATATGGTACATGGCCGATGGTGTATATTCTATGTACGGCGATGTTACTCCCATACATGAGATATATGAGCTAATGAATAAGTACCCTGAACTTTATTATTATGTGGATGATGCACACGGAATGAGTTGCTTTGGAGAACGTGGCCAGGGATACGCTCTTAGCCAAAAACCTATTCACGAAAGAATGGTGCTTGTAACATCACTGGCTAAGGCTTTTGCTACCGGTGGGGGCGTAGTTGTTTTTCCTACCCGTGAAATGGCGCGCAAATTCAGAACTTGTGGTAGTACAGTGGTTACATCAGGCCCTATGCAACCCTCAGGATTGGGTGCTGCTATTGCTTCAGCAAAAATTCACCTCACAAGCAATATTGGTGACTTGCAAGAGCAACTTAATGAGAATATAAAATTCACTAACATGGCTATTAAAAAGTTTAACCTGCCACTTATTGCTGAATCAAAAACGCCAATTTTCTTTATTGGGGCAAGCCTGCCTAAAATAGGGTACAACATTATTAGCCGAATGCTTGGTGAAGGGTTCTATGTTAACGCTGGTATTTTCCCGGGAGTCCCAATTAAAAACACGGGCATACGTTTTACAATTACCAAACTACATACATTTAAACAAATAGAAAACATGGTAAGTGCATTGGCTTATCATCATGCCGAAGCATTAAAAGAAGAGAACTTTCCTTTAAGCAAAATATACCAGGCTTTTAAAATGAAAGAGCCCATAGAACAGAAAATAGAAAATGCTATTGTGGCTGATGAAAAGAAATCTATGTTAAACAGCTTTGAAACCAATTCTATAACAAATATCAATAAACAAGAGTGGGATAACTTACTTGGTAACCGAGGCTCTTATAATTGGGATGGAATTAAATTTCTTGAAGAATCATTCACCAACAATACCGAGCCTGAAAACAATTGGGAGTTTGACTACATAGTAATAAAGGATGCCCTTAATAAACCCGTGTTGGCTACTTTTTTAACCACAAGTATATGGAAGGATGATATGATGGCACCTGAAGGGGTATCGTTACAAGTTGAATCGAAACGAAAAGCGTTAAAAGATCCGTATTATTTAACCTCTAAAATAGTGTCAATGGGTTCGTTGCTAACTGAAGGAGAACATTTGTATATAGACAGAACTTCGCCTTATTGGAAAGAAGCCATGAATATTTTACTTGAAAAAATAGCCCAACTGCAAGAAAAGTATAATGCCGCATCAACCTTGCTGCGCGATTTAAAACAAGGTGATGAAGAAATGGATGCTTTTTTAATGGACAATGGCTATTTTAAAACAAGTATGCCAACCAATCATATCGTTGATTCATTAACATGGTCGGATGAGCTAGAGTTCTTGGAAGGCTTATCAACAAGGGCCAGAAAAAATGTTCGACAAGAAGTTATAAGATATCTGGACAACTACGAAGTGCGGATAGTTAAAAATGATGCTTCTCAACTTGAAATAAAACATTGGTATGATTTGTATATGAACGTAAAGTCAAAAAGCCTTTTGCTGAATACTTTTGATCTGCCATATAAATTATTCACGAACATGGCTATCAACAATAACTGGGAGATAATGACATTAACTTTAAAATCAAACTATGATACAAGAGCGGAGCGTAAACCTGTTGTTGTAGTATTTAGTTATGTAACTAATGAAAAGTACAATCCAATGATAATTGGAATTGACTATTCTTTTCAAGCTAAGTACAAATGCTATAAGCAAGCCTTATACCAGCTTATTATCAGGGCGAGGGAATTAGGTAAAAAAGCTGTAAATCTTGGCTTTTCGGCCAGTATTGAAAAGCAGAAGTACGGAGCTAAGGTTATTGACACAGTAGCATATATGCAGGCACGAGACAATTATTCGCTTGAGGTATTATCATCAATGAATGTAATGGAAGTAGCAACTAAATAAAATGTAACCAAGACAACATGGTGTCCGGCACAAATTGATTGGATTTGTGCCGGTAACCGTTATTTACACATATGACTTTAACAATGGAAGAGTATTGCAGATTCAACTTAACTTCACGAATAGCAATTTTGAATAGCGAGGGGGTGTTTCTGATAAAAAAGAAAATTAACAATAACCTGGAAGCGCGCTTATTCTTGCTGTATGATTTTCATGTAGAAACTTACTACAGCCACAAAATTCGTAAAATAATAAAGGCTGACCCAATACGAAATAAGAATTGGCTTAAAGATTTTTATATGGATATAGTAAATAGATTTAATTTTTGCTAACCCCCTGTATATGCAAGCAAAAGACCCGTCAACTAAACCCAAAACCACAATACAGCTTCAAGGCCCATCATGGTTTGTAAGCAAGTATTCAAAGAAATATAATACTGATGTAATGGTATTTAACCCTTTGAATAAGCTTCTTTACCGAAATAAAAAGGAAAAAAGTTAACATGTTTTCCTTTAATAAAGTCTTTCGGCTGCATCTTTATGCAATTTCCTAACCAGGCTTCTTTGTTCATTACACGAACTGAGGCCGACAATGCCAACAAGTAATAATAATACGATCATAGTAGTTTTCATAATGCATGTTTTTTAATGATTATGATGTAAAACTACAGTGCGTTTAAAGGAAAATTTATGTGAATGTAATGACAGCTATGTAGTTATGTAATGAACCCCGAAAACAAGGTTATGAATTAGAATATAAGTTTAGGCCTAACTTATTTCAATACCCACCACAAGTATATCATCCGTTTGTTCTTCATTCTGCCTCCACTTCTCTAAATTGTCGTGCAGCGTTTTTTTATTGACGGCCATTCTCTCATCGCAAAGTTGTGTTAAAAGGTCCTTAAACCCCGTAGTTTTAAATTTTTTGCCGTGTTTTCCGCCAAACTGATCGGCATAACCATCGGTGCATAAGTAGAATTTATCACCCTTTTCTACTTTAATCGTTTCATTCTTGTAGGGCTTCCCTTCATAATGCCCTCCGCCAATAGGTTGAGGCGAGCCCTTAATTTCTGTCAGCACTTTATTCCGGGTATAATAAATAGGGCGCCTTGCACTCGAAAATGTAAGGTTGGAGTTTGCTTTATCAATAGAACAAATAATTATATCCATTCCATCGTGTATCTCTTCAGTATGCTTTCCAAGGTCAAATATCTCCCTAAAGGCCCTATTCATTTCGTTCAATATACCTGCAGGGTCAGCTATGTTTTTTAAGTAAACCGTATTCTTAAGCAAATGGTATCCTATCATAGAAAGTAAAGAACCCGGTACGCCATGTCCTGTGCAATCGCCTACCGCAATTATGAACTTATCCTTATACTCTTCAAACCAATAAAAATCGCCACTAATAATATCCTTTGGGCGATATAACACAAATGACTCAGGAAAATGCTTATTGAGTAGCCTGATATCAGGCATTATGGCTCTTTGTATCCTGCGGGCGTAGGTTATACTATCGGTTATGTCCTTGTTCTTCTGGGCTATTATTTCGTTTGCATTTCTAAGCCTTTCGTTAAGGTTTTTCACTATGCTGTTCTCTGCTTTCAGGTCTTTCTTATTAATTGCGCTTTCAATAATTGATGGCAACCTTATTAGATTACCCTTTAGCACATAATCCTCTGCCCCATTTTTTATACATCTTACAGCAAATTCTTCAGAAACGGAACCTGTAACCAAAACAAAGGGTATATCCGGATAAGAGTCCTTTACAATTTGCAAGGCCGTTAAAGAATCGAATTGAGGAAGACTATGATCGGACAAAATAATATCGGGAGCAAAAGAAGACAAGCCACGCATAAATTGCTCCTTATTTTCGGCGTGCGTTATATTGAATGAAAAATTCGATTTATACAAAGCTCTCTTAATAAGCTCTACATCGTCTTTATCATCTTCAAGTACAAGTATTTTAAGGCCTCCTGGTAATGCTATATCCATCTTAACTATAAAACATACGTTCTTTAAATTTTTTCTTAAAAGCAGCTCCCAGGGTTATTTGTTTAGGCTTACCGTTCTCTGCTTTTATTCCTTTAAGGGTAATCAAATCATGCTCTACTTCATGCACGGCTTCCAATGAAACTGCTTCAGCTCTGTTCACCTGCACTAGCGTTGCTGAATTCGCCGTGAGGTGCTCTATTTTGCAATTCATAAGTGTATATGTTTCTCCGGTTTTAAGCCATGCCTGTTTATGGCGCGGGTCAACATCATCAGTAGTAATAAGCATAATATCCTGCAGGCGAATTTTAACCTTTTTACTAGACTCAGCTACATTAAAAAGTTCGTATTCTTTCTTTTCAGCAAACATATTAAAGGCCTTTTCAAAAGCCTTGTATAACCTGTCCTTCAGTATCGGCTTAGGCACAATATCTACCGGCGATAAATTAAGAGCATCTCTGTATTTTTGATCAGCACCGCTTATAAATATTATTGGCTTATTACTTATAACCTGTGCCAATGTGGTTCCTTCCATCTGTGGCATTTCAATATCGAGCAGGCAAAGGTCAAATTCTATCATGGGAGCATGCTCCAGGAACTCTTTAGGGTTGGAAAATGTTTTTACTAATTCTACAACGGCAGATTCTTTGCACATCTGTTCTAAAGTAGAAAGAATGGTTTCGTTGTCATCTACTGCAACGGCTCTTAGTTTTTTTAACATCGGGGTAGTTTTACGTTATGCAAATATTTTTTAATGTTTAATCTTTTTTAGGTAGTTCATTAAGTACCAGCCAGTAAAGCCCCAGCTCAGATACTTTATGCGTAAATGCATCGAAACCCAATGGCTTAACGATATAACTGTTTACGCCCAGTCGGTAACAGGTTTTAATATCCGGATCTTCCGCAGAAGATGTTAGTACCACAACAGGTATGTGCTTCGTGCGTTCATCCGATTTCAGTCTTTCCAGTACCTCTATGCCGTTTATTTTAGGCATTTTCAAATCGAGTAATATAACCTTTGGTGCATTGTTAATGTCCCGGCCTTTATACACGCCTTCAGCAAAAACAAAATCCAGCGCCTCTGCACCATCTTGCAAATGCACTAAATTATTAGCCAGATTTTGCTTCTTAAGGGTTCTGATGGCCAAAGCGGCGTCATCCGGGTTATCCTCTACCAGGATAATTTCAACAGCATCATTCATTTTCATATTCGGAGTTTATATATTGCTGATTAATTAACAGGTTGTAACGCTATGTAAAAAGTGGCACCATTACCGGGTTCAGCCTCCGCCCATACCCTTCCTCCATGTCGGGTAATAATACGCTTTACCAGGGCCAGGCCCACGCCGGTCCCTTCAAATTCGGTAGTGCTATGCAGCCGCTGAAACACACCAAAAAGTTTATTATAATACTTCATATCAAAACCAACTCCGTTATCCTTAATACTATAAACCGTTTCGTTATCGTTTTTATATGAGTCTATAACAATTACCGGGTCTTCTATTTTACCTGAATATTTTACTGCATTACCAATAAGGTTTGTAAACACATTTTCTATTAACGAACTATCAGCCATTGCCGGCATCAGGTTATTTATCTTGACTTTTGCTTTTAATTGATTACCGTTGGCAAATTGCACCGTTTTAAGTGCTGATTTAGCAACAATATTCATATCGGTTGTGGTTATGTTCATTTCCTTTTTTCCCATACGCGAAAAGGCCAGCAAGTCGTCAATCAATTGGCTCATTCGTTCTGCGTTAGATGCAACAGAACCCATCATCTTCTGGGCATCTTCTGCCAGATTGGCGGCATAATCTTCCATTAATATTTTGGTGTATCCCCTTATTGCCCTTAATGGCGCCCTCAGATCGTGCGATACCGAATAACTAAACGATTCGAGTTCTTTATTGGCCAACTCCATTTCTCCAACACTTCGGGTTAGGTCGTAATTAAGTTGCTTTATCTGCTCATCTACTACCCTCTTTTCTGTTATGTCTTCACTTATACCTAAAAGATACAAGGGCATTCCGGCTGCATCTTTAATTGGTATCTTTCGTGTATGTAACCAACGTTGCCCTTCTTTTGTTGTTATAACTTCTTCGGCTATATCAAATACTTTATTACCTTGCAATACTTCCTTATCCTTTAGTATAAATTTATTGGCTTGTTCTTCTGGGAAAAAATCATGGTCGCTCTTACCTATTAACTCTTTGCGGGAAAGCCCCAATAACTCTTCCCCTGATCTATTAAATCTTACGAATTTAAGCGTACGGGCATCCTTAACAAACACCATGTTAGGAATATTTTCCAACACTGAATCAAGAAATTCATTGGATCTTTTTATTTCTTCTTCGAATTTTTTCCGTGCGGTAAGATCTCTTGTAATTTTTGAAAAACCTGTATGCTTTCCATCATCATCAAAAACAGGGGTGTAAATTACATTCGCCCAAAACACCGACCTGTCTTTACGTATGCGCCATCCCTCAACCTCGCAACTACCTTCTTCCAATGCGGTCTTCAGGTTTTTCAATAAAACTCCTTCTTCTCTTTCTTTATCTAAATAAAATATTGATGCTGATTTTCCAATTATTTCATTTTCCTTATATCCTTTTATTCGTTCAGCTCCTTTATTCCAGCTAATTACAATACCTTTCTTATCGATCATAAAAATAGCGTAGTCTTTAACGCTTTGGGTAAGGAGCCTGAATCTCTCCTCACTTTCAATTAATTTCTGCACATATTCTTTTTCCGAAGCTTCTAATGCTTTATTGCGCTTGATTTGAGTAGCTTCGCGTTCCTTAGCTTCAATACCTTCGGTTATATCTTTTACACAATGAATTATATAAATTATTTTACCATCTTTATCTAATACAGGGGTATTAATAGGATCCCAGTACTTCACTTCCCAACCACCTCCATCCTTAGCAGGCTTTTGTATATCATACTTCTGCACAGCCATGGCGTGCTTTCTCTTATTTTTTAATACGTAGTTTAACGAGCTGCGAAGGTTGGACACTCCATCAGCTGTTGTATCATTCGGGTTATCAGGGAAAACGTCAAAGATTCCTTTCCCCGTTATTTCTTCACGTTTTGTTAATGTGGCTTTAGTATAATTATCGCTTACAGCTACAATGGTGAAATTTTCATCAGGTAATAAAACAAGATATAAACCTTGCACCGACTCAAAGAGTCTTTGAAAGTCTACCAGCTCAGAAACTGGTTTGCTGACAATTTTCTTCTTTGCATCAATTTTCTTTTTAAGAGGTGGTCTCTTTTCCTTCATACATCAACTAAAAAGTAACAGTAAACGTGGTCCCTTTGCCTACTTCGCTCTTGCAATCAATACTTCCTTTAAGTGCCGCAACCAAATCTTTAACAATAGAAAGACCAAGACCATTACTTGGCTCGTTGTTAGTTGGTTTTGGACTAAGTTTCTGAAACCTTCCATACATCTTTTGTATATCTTCTTTAGGTATACCCTGGCCTTCGTCCTTTACTTTTAAAATATACTTTCTATCCTTCTTCGCTATCTCAACCTTTATGCCTTTGCCGGGGTTTGTATACTTAATTGCATTAGATATAAGGTTATCTGTAATAATGGAAAAATAACTTACATCCGTCCTGAAAAAAGTGTCCTTACATTTATTTGAATATGTAACCTTTATGTTTTTCCGTATAGCCGCATCTTCGTACCTATCAACAATATCCTGTACTAGGTTACCTACATTCACCAAATTATAAAGCGGATTAATAATGCCTGATTGAATACGGTTTACCGTTAAAAAATCAGATATAAGAGTACGCATATGTACAACAGTTCTGTCTAGGCGGTTTATCTGCGAATCTCGCTTGTTACTAATACCCGAAACAGAAGTCTTTATTGAATCGACTATATGTCCCATTGAAGCAACATAGTTTTGTAAGTCATGTGATACAATACCCATGAACCTGTCCTTCTCCTGATTTAAGTAATCAAGTTCATTGTTTTTCTTTTCTATTTCCGCATTCAGTCGCTTAATAATTATATTCTCTTCCTCCAGTTTCCTTTTCTGTATACTGGTTTCTATAGCCGCCGGCAAACGCGATAGATTATTTTTTAATATATAATCATCAGCACCTGCTTTCATACACGACACGGCAAACTCTTCTGATACTGAACCTGTGACAAGAATAAATGGCACGTTAGGCATCTCTTCTTTAGCAATTTTGAGGGCTGCAAGCGAATTAAATTGCGGTAAGGAATGGTCAGATAGAATTACATCTGGCTTGAATTGTTTAACTGCATTCGTGAATTCATCACGTGTATCTACACGATGACTTATAAAGCGCATCTTATCTCTGGTGAGTTGTCTCTCAATAAGATCGGCATCTTCTACAAAATCTTCCAACATTAGTATTTTTATACTCATAATTCTTATCGGGGTTTGGTTAACGTACACTATATCTTGTTCTGCAATCATAAATACATTAGATAAGTAAAAATCCCCTCTAATCATTACGTTCATCCAACGTAATTACTAAAACCAAAATTACATTACTAAAAGGAGAAAAGAAATCCGTATAAATACCTAATTTTCAAAATCAGTTATCCGTATAAATACCTAGTATTAATGTGCCTTATAAGAATCACAAAGTATACTTACGTGCTCAAAATCAGAATAATTATGAGTAGTTTATTTGTAATATCTTATAGTCTATTGGTATAAAACAAAAATGCCCGGTATGCCGGGCATTTTTTCTATCTATGTTAAACAACTAATTAAAACAAAGATATCGTATCGTTAAAACTATTCTTTGATGAATCTAGCAATTTGAGTACAATTATCGTTCATGATAGCTTGTGCAAAATATACACCAGGAGTTAAAGAGTTAATATCAACGGTAGTAGCTTGATCATTAGCAACTTCGGTTGCAAAGCTCATTACTTCTTTACCAGTCATATCTATAATTCTTACTGTTGCATGTTCCGAACTGTTTTGTAAGTTAAAGCTAATGTTAATGTTTTGGCGAGCAGGATTAGGATATACTGATACAGAAGTTGTTGCAGTAACATTATTTACACTAGTGAACAAATTACCAATAACTCTTATTTCGTTGTTGCCGAAGTCTGCAACATATAGGTTACCACTTATATCAGATGCGATCCCTCTTGGATTATTGAAGGTTCCTGAAGAGCCAGTACCATTATTTGCACCTTCACTCCTTGAGCCTGCTAAAGTGCTTACCGTTCCGGTTGCAATTACAATTTTACGTATTTGGTTATTGTCTCCATCTGCCACAAACAAATCACCATTACCATCAGCTGTTATACCATAAGGAGCGTCAAATTTTGCAGAAGCACCAATACCATTTGTAGAACCCCATGAAGTAGAACCGGCAACTGTAGACACCATTCCGGTTGCAAGAACTATTTTACGTATTTCGTTATTGCCTTCGTCCACAACATACAAATTGCCCTCGCCATCTGTAGTTACTCCCGAAGGGTAGTTAAAACTTGCAGCTGCCCCCTTACCATCAGCTGAACCTGTGCAACTAGAACCGGCTATGGTGGTTACAGCACCAGTTGCAACAACTATCTTTCTTATTGCTGAGTTAAGCCCGCCGGCAACATACAGGTTGCCTTGTGCATCACAAGTAATACCGCATGGGTGGTAAAAGCTGGCAGCAGTTCCAACTCCATCAGAACCTCCATCCTTTCCTGAACCTGCAAGTGTAGTAACTGCGCCGGTTGCAAGAACTATCTTTCTGATTTGATTGTTATAAGAGTCTGCCACATATAAGTTGCCTTGTGCATCACAAGTAATGCTCGTAGGATAGTTAAACCTTGCAGCAGTATCTGTTCCGTTAGCTGAACCTGCTTCTGTTGAACCTGCAACGGTAGTAACCGCTCCTGTTTCTATTGATATTTTACGTATTTCGTTATTACCGGCATCTGCAATATACAAATTACCTTGTCCATCAGTAGCAACTCCAAATGGGTTATTAAAACTTGCCGAAGTGCTTACTCCATCATTTGAGCCTGCATTTGTTGTACCTGCTAAGGTGTTTACTTGTTGTGCACCTGCAAAAGTAACTGCACATACCAGTACTGTCATTAATTTAACCTTTAGGCTGCTTGCTGTTTTTGTTTGGAAGTTCGTTTTCATGATATTTTGTTTTAATTAGTTTATGAAGCAAACATACAGCCGTAACAGGGGGTAGCGGGGTAGCTATGTAACGAGAAGTAGCCACATTTGTAATGAACATATGAAACTCTGTAATGAATTTTCAAAGCGATTAATACAAGGCTCCGACAAACATTATTATATAAGTAGTTATTATAACTATATATATACCTCCCTTTTTAAAATGGCTATTTTTTGCTTGCACTATCCTATAGATAAGACTTAAGTCCTCCTTTATAGAAATACCTGCCAAAGCACCTTTTTTAGAAACACCAAAGGTTCATTACATAATTTCTTGCATTCATTACCTATAGTGCCTTATTCATTGCATACACAAAGCATAAGGCCCGATACCGATATAGTTTTGTATCGTAATTCAACAACAACTAAAACAAAACGTCATGAAAAATTCAATCTTAATATTACTGGTAGCTGGAAGTTTGACCGCCGGCAATTTATTTGCAACAAACAACAACAGGAACAATGGGGCTAAAAGAGATACATTAAACATTAAATGCCTGCTTTATTCACCAAATGCATTTTATGCAGCTGAATTAGGCGAAACCCCGTTAAAAAACACTGTGGATTCGTTGGCTGCCTCTATTCCTTACGATAGCACTCAAAATTTAAACCTAGTGGTAGTATCGGCGGCTGACCTTGGCCTTCAAAATCTGGCTGATGTTCAATGGGATGAATTACTTGATAGCGCCATAAGCCATGGTTATCAGCCATGTCCTGCACAAGCCGGTCCAGAACTTTACCTGCTTTCTCAATGCGTAAAACTGCATAACATGCCAACTACTGAGCCTATATTTATTGGAATGCAGGAAATAACACCCAAAAAGCATAAATTCATGGGTATTTCGCTTAAAAAAGAAGAAGCATTTGTATTCTGCCTTAAATCAAAGGACCATGGAAAATCATACAAACTGGGTTATGCAAGCACACAATTGGGTAATAAAAGCTACATATGGTCAGCCGATGATAAGTTTGTGTTCGTAAAAGGAAAATAAAACTGCCAGCTATAGGGGGCAACAATAAATACCTAACATGATTCAACATAGGGATACTTAAATCCCGACCATACGGTCGGGATTTTTATTTTAGCTTAAAAAGAATGGTTCTTAAATATTCATTATCTTCAAATCCCGATGAATACTTGGCCTGGCACCATTAAAGATCTTTTTCGTTTATTCTTAAAGCTTGGCTTTACTGCCTTTGGTGGGCCAGCAGTTCATATTGCAATGCTGCGCAGAGAAACCGTTGAGAGACTACAATGGTTTACAGAAGAGCAATTTCTTGATTTAACCGGCGCCGCAAGCCTTGTACCCGGGCCAACCAGCACCGAATTAGCCATTTTAATTGGTAAGCAACGAGCAGGGTGGAAAGGTTTATTAGTTGCGGGCTTATGCTTCATACTTCCCGCTGTTGTAATAACAGGCATTATTGCCTGGCTTTACAAATTATACGGCACATCACCCAACCTGCAGCAATATATATATGGTATAAAGCCAGCCATTATTGTAGTAATTATTAGTGCACTTTATCCGCTGGCAAAAAAATCATTAAAGTCAATTGAGCTGGCTATAATTGGTATTGCAGCACTTATTCTCTGCTTATTCGGGTTTAATCAACTCTACATTTTGTTTGGCTCAGGTTTTATGGCTTTAGCTTTAACTGCAATAAAAAACAAAGGTACAACCGTATGTATCCTTCCACTTACATTATTGCAAATCCCCACTTCCAGTGTTATTTCACTTACCAATACTCGTTTGTTCTTTACCTTTTTAAAAATTGGTGCCATACTTTACGGAAGTGGTTATGTATTGTTCGCTTTTCTCGATAGTGAGTTTGTACAAACCGGTTTCTTAACACATCAACAATTACTTGATGCCATTGTCGTTGGTCAGTTTACGCCAGGGCCGGTATTTTCATCAGTAACTTTTGTAGGTTACCAAATAAGCGGGCTACAGGGCGCCATACTAGGTACCATTGCCATTTTCCTACCTGCGTTTTTATTTATTGCCTTACTCGGTAATCTTATATTGAAACTACGTAACTCCAAACTATTCTCCTCATTCCTCGATGCGGTGAATATTGCGTCTATAGCCATAATACTTTCTGTATGCTACGATCTGGGTAAAAACTCTATAACCGATTGGCGCGCAATAGTAATTGCAGTGACAGCCTGCGTTATAGTAGTTTTATTCAGGAAGCTAAACAGCGCATGGATTATATTAGGCGGAGCCCTACTAGGGTATCTGCTTAATTTTATTTAATCACCCCTACTTTAAGGGAACCTCACCACCAGCAACAAGTGGGTCTAATTCAGAATACTCAGTTTTGGTAAACATTAAGCCAAGCATCATTATTACACTCGATACTATAATTACATAATACAATATACCTACATTAAATAAAGACGATACATATTGAGCGGGGATGCTATAAAACAAAACAACAGTAACTAAACCTCTTGGTGCAATAAAAACTTCCGGTATAACATTTACCTTAGAAATAAAGCGCAGGAAAATGTACCGGGCAAAAAGTACGCAGATTATAATAGCTGAACCTGTAATTATTACCTGTGGTTCAATAAGCGAACCTATATTCATACTATAGCCGAATAATACAAAGAAAAATGTCCGCACCAGGAAAGAACATTCCGCGGTAAAGAGTTTAACCTCATTAGTTACCGATGACATTTTCTCGAGATGCAAGGTTTTAGCCAGCTTTCCTTTAATGTAACGCCTGTTATTATTAAGAGCCACGCCGAATGTAAGAACCAACAGTAATGCAGGAAGATGGAAGGTTTTAGCAACCGCATAAATTAAAATAAGAATTGCGAATATTAAAAAGGATTTTATGGTAGAAGTAAGCCTGTTCAACATAAACACAAGTATTGCCGATCCTACCAATGAAATTAAAATGATATATAAAAAGTTGAGGAAAAAAGTAACGAAAGATTCGGACGACATTGCATTATCAAGTATTCCAAACCCGAACACCATAATTCCAATTATATCAGAAAATGTTGATTCATATACTATAAATTCCTTTTTATGATCGGATAATCCTTTTACAGAAGGAATTGCAATGGCACTGCTTATTACCGCCATAGGTATGGAATATACAAATGCCTGTTTCACAGGTATGCCCAGGTACCCATGCAGCAAAAGGTATATAAGTCCGCAGGTGCCGGCCATTATTAGAATTGCAGAGAGCAACGACCTGCCTATCATAGGGAGCTTGCTTCGTGTTACTTCCAGATCGAGCGAACCTTCCAGCACGATCATAATTAAACCGACTTCTCCAAAAAAGCTCAGAAAAAAAGGAATGCCACTTGGCGGTTGCAATCCAAATTTGTCGCTTATAAATTTTAAGCTTACACCTGTAGCAAGCAGTAAAATAACTGAAGGTATTTTTACATACTTCGAAAGTATATTGAATAAGTAAGAAAGTATTACTAACCCGCTAAGTGTAATTAATATGCTGTTTATATCGCCCATTTCCCAAATATAAGGTACTGTTTTGTATTATGGGACTTAAAACAACAAAGGCCCTGTTTGTGCAGGGCCTTTATTTAACATTCTTATCTGTAAGCCTTATTTAGGCATAAGTACAGTGTCAATAACGTGAATAACTCCATTTGATTGGTAAACATCAGCAATAGTGATCATTGCCATATTGCCCTTCTCATCAGTTAGCATTATGTTTTTACCTTTCATGGTAAAAGTTAAAGTTCCACCCTGCACTGTTTTTAAAGTTGCTTTACCATGACCTTCCTTAATTTTCTGCATAAGCTCCTTTGCATCAATTTTACCTGCAACAACATGGTAGGTTAGTATAGCTGTTAGTGTAGCCTTATTCTCCGGCTTCACTAAATTATCTACCGTACCGGCAGGCAACTTTGCAAACGCTTCATTGGTTGGTGCAAATACTGTAAAAGGCCCAGCGCCTTCAAGAGTTTCAACCAGGCCTGCTGCCTTAACTGCCGCTACCAGCGTTGTGTGATCTTTTGAATTAACTGCATTTTCAATAATGTTTTTTGAAGGATACATTGCTGCGCCACCAACCATTACAGTTTTTTCTTGTGCATTTACGTTGCCGACTGTTAAAGCTGTAACGGCTAGCAGACTAAGAGATAATTTTTTTAGTGTTTTCATTTTAGGTTTTTAGTTGATTTATTACTGCTATCATTTACGGAAGCACCTGATGTTTTGGATTTAGCGAAACAAAAATATCCTCACAACATGCTGATAACAAGTTAATTAAAAATAATTTTCTTGCACTAAAAGTTTGAGTAATTTTATTTCGCCAGAACTAAATGATGATAAATATGGAAATGAGAAAATACCTTATCGATACCTTTAACTATAATAGCTATGCTAATAAAAAGGTGCTTGAGAAAATAAGATTGCTTAATGATAAGGAGCAAGCCATGAAATTCATGAATCACCTGGTAAATTGCCAATATAAGTGGATGGCGAGAATAGAAAATGACCCTAGCGAAGGCAAAATGAGTTGGTGGGATCCTTCATACTCTATTGATAATTGGGTCATTGAATGGGATAAAAGCCTGAAAATATGGATAGACTACCTTTCAGACAAAACAGATGATGAAATTTCTCAATATGTAATTTATACAGGAACCGATGGTGGTAAATGGACCGCGAAGCCACAAGATATTGCATTGCAACTCAATTACCACTCTATACATCATCGGGCACAAATACAAACCATTATTAGGCAACAAGGACTAGAACCAGACTTTGTAGATTATATTGGAACCGTTTATAAAAAACTGAATTAAGTGGGCATAGGAAAAATCATTTTCACATTTCTTTACATTTTAGTGTACCCTGCGCTAATTTTATTCCTTTCTGGTGATTGGTTTTGGCCTGAAGGTTGGATATTTACTATTTGGTTCATTGCACTTTGCTTTACAACAATTCTATATTTATTTCTAAAGAACCCCGGCTTGTTGGCTGAAAGATACAGGAAGCCCGGAACGGGTAACCAGCAAGGCTGGGACAAATATGTGGTATATGGCCTGGCTTTAGGTTTTTTTATTTGGATAGCGATTATGCCATTAGATGCAAAAAGATTTAGATGGAGCGGACCCTTCCCACTACCCGTCAAAATTGCCGGATGTATTTGCCTTGTTCTCTCTTTCTTCTTCTTTTTAAGGTCTTTTGCTGATAATGATTTTTTATCGCCTTTAGTAAGAATACAGGAAGAACGGAAACAAAAAGTAATTACTACGGGTGTTTATAGTTTTGTCAGGCATCCTATGTATTTTGCTGCCACCATGCTCTTTATGGGAACTCCCCTGTTACTGGGTTCTGTATATGGCTTACTAATTGGGTTTTTATTGGTATTGCTTTTAGCAATTCGTTCGGTAGGCGAAGAAAAATTGCTTGAAAAAGAACTGGAAGGATATACAGACTACAAGAAAAAAGTAAAATACAGGCTCATGCCTTTTATCTGGTGATTGAAAAATGAATCGTTTAGACAGGCTTACCGCCATTTTAATACAACTGCAATCGAAACGGGTAGTTACCGCACAAGAAATTGCTGAACGATTCAACGTTAGCTTACGGACTGTTTACCGAGATATACGAACATTAGAAGAAGGTGGTATTCCCTTAACAGGCGAGGCAGGTGTCGGTTATTCTATTATGGATGGATACCGATTACCGCCTGTAATGTTTACTAAAGAAGAAGCCACTGCGTTTCTCACTGCCGAAAAACTGATAGAGAAACTTACTGATGAATCGACTGATGAAAGTTATAAATCGGCCATGTATAAAATAAAGGCGGTATTAAAAGCAACGGAGAAGGATTATCTTGAAACACTCGATAAACATATTGAGGTTATAGATAGTCCATATGTGCCAACTGAAAAATTACAATCGGGCAGGATACCTGTTATTTTAAAAAGCATTTCAGAAAAAAACATACTTAGCATCGACTATTTTGCAAACCATAGCCAGGAGAAAACAAAACGCAACGTAGAGCCTGTTGGTATATTTTACATGCGCCTTTACTGGCACTTGGTTGCTTATTGCCATTTGCGTAAAGATTATCGAAACTTCAGGATAGACAGAATATCAGGCTTAACCAGAACCAATCAATCTTTTGAAAAGGAACACCCATCATTAAACTCATTTATTCAACGAATAACTAAAGACGAGCTTATCCACAAAGTTCTAATGCGGGTAGATAAAAAGATAATGAAGCATTTTGGCGATCAGAAATATTACAATGGCTTTGTTTCTCAAAAAGAATTAAAGAATGGTATAGAAATGACTTTCCTTGCTCCATCTATAGAAGGATTTGCCCGTTGGTATATGATGTTTGGCGATAGTGCAGAAATTATTAGCCCGCCAGAATTAAAGGCCGCTATAAAGAAGATTAGCATAGCTATTTCTAAAAAATTGAAATAATTTTTTTGCTGCTGACATAGGGCTGTCACTAAGTGGTAGTTAGTTTGCAGTATAAAACTAAAAAATGAAATTATGAAAATGACAGAAATGTTCCTTAAAGAAATGGCACAAGAAGCCGAAATCACGCGCAAAATGTTATCTCGCATTCCGGAAGACAAGTATGACTGGAAGCCACACGAAAAAAGCATGAGCGTTAAACAATTAGCCTGCCATATTGCAGAATTACCTGAATGGGTAAGCACTGCTATAACTGCCGACGAGCTTGATTTTGAAAAGATACCTTATGCTCCTAAAGAAGTAAAGAACAACAAGGAAGTATTGGCTATCTTCGAAAAGGCTTATGCAAAAGCTAAGTCAGACCTTGAAAGCGCAAAAGATGATATTATGACCAGGAACTGGACCATGCGTAGCGGAAAAGACATTTATTACGAAGCACCTAAAGGCGAAGTAATACGCATGACCTTTAACCAAACCACGCATCACCGTGCACAAATGGGAGTATTTTTACGCTTATTGAATGTGCCTATACCTGCCACCTACGGACCAAGTGCTGACGAACATTAATACCGAGCACTGTTAGGGGATTTTGTATATTAGTTCTATCAATTAATGAGCAATGGCTAAGGTTTACACCATATTATTAGATGGCAATAAAATAGGCACATCAAAACTTGAATACGGTGACCCTCCTATGGGAGTTGTTTTTGGAGACATCGATTTTCATGAAAAGCCACTGACCTATGATTACTTTAGCGTGTATTGTAAAAATAATGGTGTAAAGACTGTCGAGTATCCTGAAGATAAATTGATAAATACAGAAACGATTCCAAAACTTAAAGTAGTTAATGAAACTGGTTTAGAAATAAAAAGCATTGGCTGCTATATTGAAGGGATGGACTCAGATGGATTTCGCCTGAATATTATTGGTATTCCTGAAGCTATTTACAAAGAAGAATTCCCACACCATATTAAAGCATACGAAGAAAAATTTGAAAATTAAATTATGAGACACGACCTGAAAGCATCAGAAACAGTTAAAATAAATGCAGGCCCTGAAAAGGTTTGGAAGGTATTGACAGATCCTGTACTTATTAAAGAATACCTGTTCGGCACCGAAACCATTACTGATTGGAAAGTAGGAAGTGAAATAATTTTCCAGGGAGAGTATCAGGGACATAAGTATAAAGATAAAGGCCTGGTAAAGGAGAATATTAATCACAAGCGTATCAGTTACGCTTACTGGAGTGCTTTTTCAGGGTTAGAAGATAAACCTGAAAACTATTCGATAGTAACTTACGATCTGGAATCGAAAGATGGTAAACACACCCACTTTACCTGGAGCCAAAGCGGGTTTGCTAACGAAGAAGGCCAAAAGCATTCGCAAGGTGGTATGACAGATTTTTTAAAGCAGATAAAGGCAATTGCTGAAAGATAGTATGCTGCCTAAAAGGTTCACCTACCCTTCACCCGGATTTTCGCACTACTGGAACTATGGTGCAGGTAGGAGAATGCTAAGAAAACTTGACAAGGTACCCGACAAAAAAAGCATTGAACAGAATGCTGCCTGGTTAATGGAATGCGATGAGCCGGCAGACAGAGTTATTAGAGAAGTCTTTGAAAAAATAGGATTCCATAAAGCAAGTGAATTAATAAATGAAGCCCTTACTAAAGGGCTTCATTCTATTAATGATGTTCCTGAATCTGTTGCATTGTTATTTAAACAAGCAGAAACTGTTCCCGATTGGTTAGATAAAGATCTACTTGCAATAGGTTCCTGCTTTTGCCGCAGAGCAGGCACAATGGCACTTATTGTTTTGCGAGATTATTGTTTAATGGGTGGTTATGAATCATCGGCTATCAATAAGCCGCTCATCTATACCCAAGCTTTAAAAAAGGGCGCTGCCAAGCGAATGGCAGAGACGATTGATTTCTGGGTAAACGTTACCGGAGAAAATGCAATGGACCTTCATGCTATCGGTTTTAATAGTGCCATAAAAGTCCGCTTGATGCATGCCTATGCCAGAACTTCAATACAAAAAATGTCGGATTGGAGCAATGAACAATGGGGAATACCCCTTAACCAATGCGATATGGTGGCTACTAATTTAGGCTTCTCCTTAGTGTTTATGGAAGGCCTAAAAAGGGTTGGCCTTATACCAACAGAGAAAGAAATAAAAGGAGTGCTGCACCTATGGAAATATATTGGTTATTTATTGGGTATTCCTCCCGCCTATCTTCCCGATACAGAAACCAAAGCTATTGAAACACTCTATAAATGGACAATTAGTCAATCTGCTGCCGATGATGATACAAAAGCATTAGCCAATGCATTGCTCAATGAACCACTCTCTGCAGCCTTTGCAAAACACCTGTGGCAAAAGAAATTTGTAGCAGGTGCTCACCTTGCTTATAACTATTATTTTCTGGGTACCCGAGCCTGTACCGCAATGGGCCTGCCCAAAACAATCTTCAGATATTATCCCTACTCCGTATCTTTCTTAAACAGGATATTCGAATTTTTTACGCCCTACAAAACATCCGTCAATATTGGTCGAAAAAGACAAGAGCAGATCAAAACCTTGTATTTAAGAAGTCACGGATATCCTACTCACTAAGAACTTTTCTCCACAAACTTTATACCCATTGTTTCCAATTCGTTTAGTAGTGGATCATAAATCTCTTTTATAGTAGGTATGCAAACGCCTTTCAGCTTCAACTGATCGGTTATAATGAGTTTGGTTAATATACCTAAAGGCAGGCCAACGGTCTTTGCCATGGCCGTATGTATAGCATCATCCCCTTTTACTACAAGCGATGAAGTAAGCGTGTGTTTTTTATTCTTCTTTTCGTATTCAAAAATGTGTTGCATCACAATCATATCGATATCACCATCCTTCAGCCTCCACTTTTCTTCTAACTGAGCTTGCAATATTTGTGCAGGTGTAGCATTCTTTAATGCAATCGGCCTATTCTCAAAAATACCGGCCCACTCCAGCATATCCATTACTTTCCCTTTTACAGGTATATGAACATACTCAGCCAATTTGTGTTTTAAATCGCCTTTGCCATGCGGGACAAACGAATCAAAGAACTCTCTCAGTGTCATCTTCTCAGAACCTTCTACCACGTATGTATCATCTGTAACACCTAACTGCACAAATACATTCCATGCCTCACAGTAAGCAGGCATGCGCAATGTACCACGTATCAGTGTTGGTATTTCTTCAATACCATATATAGACCGGTAGCTCAACGAATCGCGGTTAGCATATCCTTCAAAATCGCCCCACCCTTCTACATGCATTTTTTCAATGCGTGTAAATAGTTTGTGGTAGGGTACATAGGCATATTTGCCGTTTTCAATAAACTTAGCAGTGCCCTGGCCTGCTAATATTACGTTGCGAGGGTTCCATGTAAACTTATATCCCCATGGGTTATCATTCGACTCAGGCGCGACAAGTCCGCCGGTATATGATTTAAAACTAAGTAGCTTTCCACCCTCTTCTTTTATCTCATCAATAATCTTCATAGCCGAAGCATGGTCAATACCCGGATCGAGCCCAGCTTCATTCATCAGTATAATACCTGCTTTACGTGCATCCGCATCCAGTTTCTTCATTTCAGGCGATACATAGGAAGCCGTAACCATATGCTTTTTCATTGCCACACATTGTGCAGCAATTTTAGGATGCAGAAAAGCAGGCAACATGGATATGACAATATCAGCTTTACTTATTTCATCATGTGTTAACTTCTCATCAGCAATATCCAAGGCAATAGGTCTTGCAGATGGGTGACCAGCGGTTTTTTGTTTAACCAGGTCTAACGAAGTATCGGCAACAGTAACTTCAAAGTTATGTTGCTTAGCGTTATTTAGTAAGTATGTAATAAGCGACGAAGCCGATCTGCCTGCGCCAAGTATCAATATTTTTTTCATTTCACTTCAAAGTCCAAAAGTTTCTCATTTTCTAAATATGCCTCTAGTCTGTCGCCAATTTTCACAGGGCCCACACCTACAGGAGTACCTGTAAATATAAGGTCGCCGGTGCGCAGGGTTACGTATTGAGATACGTATTCTATAATAGCATCGAAAGAAAATATCACATCCTTGGTATTACCTTCCTGCACAGTTTTACCATTTATATCAAGTCGGAAGGATAGCGCACTTAGGTCTTTATAATGTTCTTTAGAATGCATAGCACCAACTACTCCTGAGCTATCAAATGCTTTTGCTTTTTCCCAAGGCAAGCCTTTGGCCTTACAAATAGCTTGCAGATCACGTGCCGTAAAATCAATACCCACACTCACTTCTTCGTAATACTTACTTGCAAATTGTTTCTGAATGTTCTTACCATTCTTATTGATTTTCAACACCACCTCTACTTCATGATGCACCTCGTTGGAGAACTTAGGAAAATAGAATGGATCATTATTCAAAAGCAAAGCCGTATCAGGTTTCATAAAGAATACAGGCTCTGTTGGAGTTTCCGCTTTCATTTCCTTAGCGTGTTCGGCATAATTGCGCCCAATGCAAATGATCTTCATAGTATGTTATTTAAGTTTTGCTTTCACTTCTTTATAAGAATCCTGCGCTTCCTGAAAGTCAGGTTTCTGCCTCACAGCAATTGCTAAGTCAGCTTGTGCATCTTTAAAGTCATTCATCTCTTTGTAACATGTTCCGCGTGCAAAATATGCCATAGTATAGGTCGAATCGCTGTGTAATGCCTTGCTAAAATAATAAATAGCTCTTTTGTAGTCCTTATTATTTATATAACTGATAAAACCCATGTTATATAAGGCAAACTTGTAAGTAGAATCTACCTGCAGCAATTGAGTGTAGGATTTAATTGCATTATCATAATCTCCGGCAGCCTGGTAAAACATACCCTTATCGTAATACGGTTCAATACTATTCGGGTTAATGTTCTCAGCCGAATTAAAATAATCTACAGCATGGGCATTACCCTTACGCGAATAAATAAGCCCTAACTGAATATAGGCATCAAAATAACCCGAGTTCTGCTCTATTGCTGTTTGCAAACTCGACATAGCCTTTGTTGTATCATGCACTTCTACAAATATCATGGCTTTCATAAAATAAGCTTTCGCCAAGTGGGCATTTATCTTCAGGGCTTTGTCTGCCAACTCAATAGATTCTTTATACTTCTTTACATAAAAGTAAATCTCGCCTAACTTAAGTAGCGCATCTGTGTTTGCTGGGTTCAGTGCAATGCATTTTTCAAATGCAGCCTTCGATTCACGCGTATGCCCCATTACAAAATCAACATCAGCCAGGCTACTGTAATATGAATCCTTCGTGCTGTCTATCTTAACCGTTCTCGAAAAATCGTTAAATGCAGCTTGTACATTCTTTTGCAACATCTCTAATTTCCCTCTGTTCCAATATGCATCTGCATCCGTCGGATTAGAAGCAATTCGCGATGTTAATGCCGCTACCTTAGGGGAAATAGTATCAGCAGCAACCCGGCTTGTATCCTTACCGTGCTGCTGCTGAACTGATGCGCTCCTATTATTACAAGAAAAGCAGAGGCTTAATACCCCTGCTATTCCCGTAAATTTAATCCAAAAACCTAAGCTCATGCTTTCTGAGCAAGAGCATCTTTGATCTTATGCTCTATTTCTTCTGCCAATTCAGGGTTATCGTTAAATATTTGTTTAACAGCTTCCCTTCCTTGTCCAAGGCGTGTTTCGCCATAACTGAACCATGCGCCGGCTTTCTTTACTACGTTCTTCTCAACACCAAGGTCAACTATTTCGCCAGCCTTTGAAATACCTTCTCCATATATAATGTCGAATTCAGCCAACCCGAAAGGAGGACAAACTTTATTCTTAACCACTTTTACACGGGTACGGTTACCTACAACTTGTTCGCCTTCTTTAATTTGGGCAATACGGCGAATATCTAAACGAACCGAAGCGTAGAACTTAAGTGCATTACCACCGGTGGTTGTTTCAGGGTTACCGAACATAACACCGATCTTTTCTCTTAACTGGTTGATAAATACGCAACAGCAACCGGTCTTATTAATAATTCCGGTAAGCTTACGTAGTGCCTGCGACATTAACCTTGCCTGCAAGCCCATCATCGAATCACCCATTTCGCCTTCAATTTCAGCGCGTGGGGTAAGTGCAGCTACCGAGTCAATAACCACCATATCTACAGCACCCGAACGAATAAGATTTTCTACAATTTCAAGTGCTTGTTCGCCATTATCGGGTTGCGATATAAGCAAGTTGCTTACATCAACACCTAATTTGGCTGCATAAAAACGATCGAACGCATGCTCAGCATCTATAAAAGCAGCAATACCACCGTTGCGTTGTACATTAGCAATAGCATGTAATGCCAGGGTAGTTTTACCCGATGATTCCGGGCCATAAATTTCAACTACACGGCCTTTAGGATATCCGCCAACACCTAATGCAATATCCAATGTAAGCGAACCGGTTGGTATCACCTCAATAGCATCACCTGCAGTATCGCCCATTTTCATAATAGTGCCTTTACCATAGGTCTTCTCAATTGTCTCAAGTGTAAGCGCTAAGGCTTTCAGCTTTTCTTTGTTCGCTTCTTTTACTGCGTCTCTCTTCTCTGCTTTTTCTACTTTTTCTGCTACTTTTTCCATGGTGATTGCATTTTGATGATTATGAATTATTAAAATTAAAGATATATAATTATGTACTTATTACCTGTATTAAGTTTTGAACATTTAAGCCCTTTGATAGTTGAAAGTCCGCTCATTAAAATATCCTATTGACTGCTTGCTCTTCGCCTCTTCTAACATACTAACCGGAGGCATTTGAATATAGTCTTGTTTAAGTCCGTATTGCCATGCATATTTCTTTGCGTGACTCATCATTTTCTGAAATACTTCATCTACCACAAAATCAATTACCTGCCTGTAGTCAGTATGATAGCTTCCATTTAAATAATTAAGATTAATACTGCGGTTTGCCTTTATTATTATTGAATATTCGCCTGTCATTTCAACTGCTCTATCCTTACCGGCAAAGGTTTGCAGGTACTTTATCTTTGCTTTTATGCTGTACATTAAAGGTACTTCACCTGCTTTCGATACTTTTTGAAGCGTCTTCATTTGTATAAGCAGTTCATCCTTTTCGGTAGCATTTAAAATGCAGGTGCTTGAATTACCGTGAAACAAGCCCAGGCTAATTTCAAGCGGATCGTGTTTTATTAATTCAGCTACTGAGTCAATAAACATAGAGGGTAACCTATCTATCTTTCTCATGATGTTATTTTTTAATTCTTTCAAACTCAATTTTCAAATCTCTGAGCATATTCATAATGCTTTCCAAATTCAATTCTTCAGGTTTGCTCTTCGATGTGTTTATGGCACATTGGTATTCCCACACTTCAAGTATATCTTCTGCCTTTACTTTATATGGGTCATATACCTTATTATCTGAATGGAGGCTAAGTGTTCCGTCTTCTTTAAGGTTTGAATACACACGCTTATAAACCAAACCCTCGTCACGGGTAACTAATATATAGGTCTGGCCATCTTTCACTTCCTGGAAAGATTCCATATACTTGCCGATAACGAAGCTTCCATCAGTTAAAGGAGGCATTGAATCTCCTTTTATAGGGAAAGCCCTGTGCTTACCAACAGGCAGGAACGGAAAGTTCATGTGCTGGAGGCTCTCAATGTATTCAGGATCGGCATAACCATTAAGATACCCCGCCTGCGCTTTAATGGGTACCACTTCAACAAGGTCATTACCATCTTTATCTACCATTATAGGAAACAGAATTCGGTTTTCACCCACTTTCATTAAATCTTCCGGTTTAGTTTTAGACAAATTGGCACGCAGGAGGGCATCAATGGCAACATGAAAATAATCAGCAAATTTTATTAATAGATCGTAAGGAGGTTCGGCACGGCCTTCTTCATAAGATGCTAAACGTGCCCGTTGTATGCTCAACACATCTGCCAACGATTCTTGCGAAAGGTTGCGCAGTTTTCGGAGTGTTTTTATATTTCTATCTATTAGCGACATCTTGATGATTTATTTAGCACAAAACTACTAAGTATTTTATCATAACAAATATTTTACTGGTGTTTTTTTTAGCATTACATTATAATATATTGATTATCAACATAATAAAATTATAAATAAATGCTAATTAAATCATCAATTATAAAACATGAACCAAATAAAATCTAGTCCCGCTAAAATAATTGGCACTATATTTAGTTCCTTATCTATAAACAAGTTAATGACACGACCGACCTTTATTGGGGCAACCTTAGTAGCATTATTTCTTATTATAACTTGCTCCAAAACGTTGTTGGGTCAATACACATCTTCTCCACCCAATACTAAATGGGAAAGCGTAAAGACAGACGATAAACTATCTAATACTCTGTTTACCCACCTTACCATGTTTAGAGATTCTGCTTACTTACAAAATGGCGATACAGATGATTTTAACGTTCCCATAAGGTCAAACATATATGCATGGGGGGCTTGTAACCCTGACACCTTACTATTTTGTGATGAAAGCACAAACGGCGATACACTTATTATACATGCCACCGCCCCTTCTATGTGTTGTATGGATTATCTGACCATTCGAATTTATAAAAACACATTTACCTCATACTTCTATTATTCATATGATATTGAACCGGATGCGGTATTAATACGGCCAATCGTTCAGGAATTAACTTTAAAAAGCACCAAATACAGCAAAGGCAATAGCTTGGAAGGGTATATTAATTTTATAGGAACAGGTATAGACACCAGCGCAACCAACGAGATCATGCTCTCACATCAAGATTCTACTAAAGATAATATACAAAGGATTGATACAGCAATGGCGAAAGGATACTTTAAGTGTATTATTAAGTAGCGCCATATAATATTGCTTTTAAGTTTTTTTAACAATGCAGCCCTATCCCACTTCACTTATCCTTCATGATGCGGCCCTAATTTTGCTTTCATAAACTAACCAATAAATTTAAACTGTTATGAAAAACTTAGGTTTAATCCTCGCTTCCCTGGTTCTCTTTACCAGTGTTTCTTTTGCAAGTCCAATTGCTAAGAAGAATGTAAAACAAGACAAAGCAAAGGCTGAAAAAACAGAAACAAAGAAAGAAGAAAAGAAGACAGATAGCAAAAGCGTAAAGAAGGAAACAAAGAAAACAGAAACAAAGGCTACTGACAAAAAGTAATCAGCTTATTTGAGTATCTTATCTAAAACCCCGGCCTGTAAGCCGGGGTTTTGTTATTTACCTACAATCTTATATTTGTCTTTCTAATTTCAACGGCATTGAAAACCCTAGTACGCATATTTCTCTTACTTCTTTGTCCGCTAACCACTTTATTTGCTCAGACCCATAAGGCTGATTCATTGAAAACAGTAATTACTCGTCAGAAAGACGATACAAGCAAAGTAAATACACTTTTATCCTTAGCGGCAGAACTTGAAACCAACACCCCCGATAGTTCACTCCTCCTTAGTAAACAAGCCCTTGCAATATCACGTAAAGCAAACTGGCAAAAAGGTATTGTAGGCGCCATATATGATGTAGGAGTATATACATATGTAAAAGGAGATTTGAATACTGCACGGCTATACATTGATAGTGCATTGACGTATAGCAATATGTATAAAAACACCAAAAGACTTAATTCTATTTACAATATGCTTGGCAACATTGCATCTGACCAGGATAAATATGCTCAGGGGCTCGATTACTACTTTAAAGCCCTGGCATTGGACTCTATGGGAAATAAAAAAGCAGTTGGGGACCTTTACAATAATATTGGCTTGAATTATGGAGAGTTGGGCAACTATGTTAAGGCAGAAGAGTATTACTTCAAGGGAATGCGCTTATATGAAGAAGCTAACGATCAGGAAGGAATAGCCAGCATATGCACCAACTTGGGAAACCTGTATGATTTGGAAGGCGATCACAAAAAAGGGCTTACAACTAAATTAAAGGCACTTAAAATTGACAGTGCACTTCATAACAATGAGAACTTAATATTAGATTATCAAACTGTTGGCAATGGATTTCTATTAAACAGAGATTTCGTTAATGCTCTCGAATACAATTACAGGTCGGTAGGCTTAGCAGCTAAGATGGGCATAGAATCTCAAATATATGCCTCATACTCCAACATTGGCGATGCATTTGTGGCATTTTATGATTCTGATAGCACCCATTCAGGAATTAACTATACAATTAATGGCAGCAGGAAGCATGTTACTCATGATGCCTTACTGGATTCTGCACTCTTCAACGAAAAAAGATGTATCTATTATGCCAATAAAGCTAATAGCCGGTCAAACCTTATAAATGCATATGAAAGTATTGGAGATGTATATTCTTCCCAAAAGGATTTTAAGCATGCCCTTACTTTCTACCAAACTGCATACAACCTTGCAGATAGCTTAGGAATATTGCAAGAAAAGATGCATGAGTCTCAGGTACTGGGGCGCGCATATGCCGCACTCGGCAATTATGAAGCAGCCACAAAATACCTTAACAATGCACTAAAATTAAAAGATTCACTTTACGGAGTAGAGAAACAAAAAACCATTGGCAATATAGAAGCACAATTTGTTTTTGACAAACGGTTACTAGAGCAGAAGAAAGAAAATGAGAAAGAGCAGGCAGTAGCAAATGAACAGCAAAAAAGGCAGAAATATGTTATTGCTACCATTTCACTCGGATTGGGTATCGTATTAATTTTCTTAACTCTTCTTTTCAGGCGATACAGGTTAACCAACAGGCAAAAGCGAATTATTGAAAAGCAAAAGAAAGAAGTAGATGCTGCTTATGGCCAGTTAAATAACGCCCATGCCCAGTTGCAGGAAAAAGATAAAGACATTACTGATAGTATTGCTTATGCCCGAAAAATACAAAGTGCAATACTTCCAATCGAAGAATCGATGCAGGAACAAATAGGCGACTGCTTTGTGCTTTATAAACCAAGAGACGTTGTGAGCGGAGACTTTTATTGGTGCCACACTGTTGGTACCAGGTCGATATTTGCAGTGGTAGATTGCACCGGACATGGCGTACCGGGTGCATTTATGAGTATGATTGGCAATAGTATACTTAACCAGGTAGTAATTGAAAATAAAGCAACTGAGGCGTCTGACATATTAAACCAGATGCGAAATAATTTGCTTAAGCAGTTGCAGCAAAAAGGGCAGGAATCTGTTTCGCGCGATGGCATGGATATGGCTGTATGTATATGGGACAAGGCTAAGAACGTATTGCAATATGCAGGTGCAAACAATTCTCTTTATTTTGTGCGTAAAAATATAAATACTGAACCCTCACAGAACCTCAGACAACGGCCACATGGTATTGATTTATTAGAAATATTGCCTGACAAACAGCCGATAGGCTATCAAGAAGGTAAAATGGAATCGAGCTTTACTACACATACCATTCAACTGAAAAAGAATGACCTGATATATATTGCATCTGATGGATACCAGGACCAGTTTGGCGGAGAAAAGAATAAAAAATTTACATCACGTGCTTTCAGAGACCTATTGGTTTCAATGGCCGATAAACCCATTGATAAGCAAAAACAGATACTTAATGGTACCATAGAAACCTGGAAAGGAGCTTATGCCCAAACTGATGATATTTGTGTAATGGGAATAAGAATATTCTGATATCTATTTCTTGTCGGTTTTAAAATAGCCTTTGTCATAGGCATCACAATACTCTTTATAATATCGATTTGTATCAGCCAAGGTTTTTTCAGAATAATCTAATAACAGTTTCTCATCTATTTTTTCAACATTAGCAAAATCTATTAAAGCATCTGCTATTGCTGATCCCTCGCGCCCTGCTCCTCGCAAATTACTCCAGGCACAAACAGCAGCCATATCTTCCAGTATATTTTTTAGCTTCTTTGTATTTCCGCTGAACAAGGTATAATCAATTCTGTCGGCAGTAGGTTGCAATTCTTTTAAAACAAAGTTACGCTTACCCACGTTTATACTGGCAAGCAAAGCAGGCGGGGCTGACAATGTACGTTTCTGCACTTCCACAACCCTATCACCTTCTGTCTTCCATTTAGGTTGCTTTACTTTCACATAAGGTTCAAGGCATGATGGCAAAGCCTCTTTCAAATCAAGCAAAAAGTGTCCATAGGGCTTACCTCTGCCTTCCACCAATATGGCATATCTCTGTATTCCAAGGCTCGATGTTCCTGCAATTCGAAATGCAATGTCCTTTACTTTAAAAAAATCAGGATTAGTAGTCCCCTTTGCCCAATGTTTTAAATGAGCCTCTACCTTTTCTTTTACATCATCAGTAATAGCTAATGTATGAATATCATCTATCAATATTTTCAGACCTTTCTTCTTCTTTATAGTCTTCTGTGTTAAAAAATCAACCCTACTTCTATCACGGACTCTCTCCAAAAATCGTCTCATCACTCCACGTGTTGTTTCAGACTCCAGTTGGCGAATGTATCCTTCCCCCAGATTCTCAAAATATGTAGTAATAAATGTTTTACATAAAAGCCGCGCTTCCTTTTTACCAAGCCTCAAATTATCTGCCGATATCATTATACTGCTAAGCATCCTTGTCATATCTATCAACACGGGGCCCAGCAAGGCTTCATCAAAGTCGTTCACCCCAAAATAGGTCAGCCGGTTATCTGCCTTATAGCTACCCATATTTTCAAGGTGCAGATCTCCGCATAACCACACCCGTGGAGAGTTGTATAAAAACGAGTTAGCTGGTATATCGGCATATAATATATGTGGTATAGCTCGGTAGAAACGATACTTATCAATACGCATAGCCTTATACTTTAGCTTCAGTAATTCAGGAATGCGCCCGCTATTGTATTCTTTTATTTTTTTTACAGTTTCGTTCATATATTACTTATCTATTTGTGAGTAACAGTTACAGTCTATACCTATACTTACTGCACCATAAAACGCAGAGGCCTGTTAAATACGAATATACTAACATACAACCAAATACTATACTGAATGGGATATAAAATGAATTATCTTATGCTTTTTACATAGCTTTGTTAGCTTACATCCATTACCAATACTATGTCCTTAAAAAGAAAAGCTTTTAAAAAGCTAATGCCTCCGCCTGTTAGTGTAAGGCATTCTGAATATTCTATGCTTTTCTCGGCGGATGATGATCTCGGTAAGCCATCCGGCACATTGATCGATATAGCATTACGTTCAGCAAAAGATGCCGTAGAAATAGATTTGACTGATATAGCACAGAGGACCGAGCAAGGGCATTTTTTAAATGTATGGCCTGGTGAGCACTATAAACTAATTGCCAGCCTAATTAAAACCTTAAAGCCTAAAGTAATTATAGAGATCGGTACTGAAAAAGGGCTATCAGCTTTATGTATTAAAAAGTACATGCCTGCTGATTCGAAACTGGTAACGTTTGACATTATATCGTGGAAAAAATACCCCGGAGGGGCATACCTTGAACAAAAAGATTTTGCTGATGGAAACTTCATTCAGTATACTGATGACTTATCGACAAAAGAAGGAGTATTAAAACATATAGACCTTTTAAAGAATGCAGATTTAATTTTTGTGGATGCAGCAAAAGACGGAGCACAGGAACAAAGGTTTATAGATAATTTCAGAACAATACAATTCAACCGCCCGCCCTTTATAATTTTTGACGATATCCGCCTTTGGAACATGTTAAAAATATGGAGAGAAATATCTTTACCTAAACTTGATGTTACTTCGTTCGGGCATTGGTCTGGCACAGGGCTTGTAGAGTGGAAAAACCAATGACAACTTAAATAATGGCTTGCCGACATTCAACATTTAACTGTGTACAAACAGTTAGTTAACAATAATTTACAGTTTAATAAATTTATATTTTTACAAATAAGTAAAACCTGCAAGAAACGTTGAATATATTGACGATTAGCCATTTAATTTTTATGTGATTGTGAGCAAAATTTCTTTTTTTAAGTCAGATTTTGCAAAAAACATTTTTACCCTGGTTAGTGCCACAGCTTTAGCCCAGGTTATAAACTTTGGCTTTAATGTTTTTTTAACCCGCATATATACGCCTGCCTCATTCGGTGCTTTATCAATTTTCACTTCGCTTGTAGGTTTTATTTTAGTGGTAGCAAGTGGCAAGTATGATATTGCGCTGGTGGTAGCAACTGACCGAGATGAAGCTAAAGGGCTATTAACCGTTGGTACGTGGTTAACTTTTATATCGGCATTAGTATGCCTTATTGCATCATGGGTTATATATATGGTGCCCATTCATTTTTACGACCAAAGTGTAGTACGCAACTGGCTCTATTTGATTCCTGTAGCTGTAATATTCTTAAGCCTTTTCCAATTATTCTGGATGTGGAACGTACGCGAAAAAAAATTCAAGACGGTATCTTTTATACGGCCTCTTGAGGCATTTATAAATAATGGGTTATGTATTTTATTGAAAGGATATCAAGCAACCGGATTATTACTAGGCTCTCTGGCAGGCCAGTTTGTATCGATGCTACTTATAACCGGTATATCGCTACAAGGCGAAGGCATTGGCCTATTTGCTCACCACATCAAAAAACTCAAAACTTTATCAGTTAAATATGCCGAGTTTCCTAGAATAAATATTTTACAAGGCATAATAGATACATTACAGATTAGCATTCTTGTTCTAATTGCATCGGCCTATTTTCCTGCAGCCGAAATTGGCTACTATGCACTTTGTATGCGCATCTTGCAGGTTCCTATGCGCCTTATTGTTTTACCCTTTTCACACGTTTTCTTTGCTGAAGCGTCAGAAGCCCTTCGCGATGGCCGAGACCTTTATCAGTTAGTTAAACGCTCTACCTATCAAATTGGCATTTGGACGGTTGCCTTGCCGATTGTACTTATTACCGGTGGTGCATTTATCTTTAAGTTGATATTTGGTGCAGAATGGTACACTGCCGGAATTTATGCAGGCGTTTTATCGCCCTGGATATTCCTTGATATCATTAGGGCTCCAATAGCCCAGGTAGCTTCCATCTTAGGCAGGCAGAAACAAATTTTATTCCTATCTGTTCTGTCAAGTGCAATTTTATTAATTACAGTTGTTACTAATGTGGCTCTTCATTCAAGCTTTGTTATCCTATTATCATGTGTATCGGCTACGCAATGCCTAATGACGGCTTTAATTATATTTACCATCTTTAAAATGGCAAAAAAAGCCGCTCCAACAAAAGCCTGAGGCAATGATATACGATTGTTTTACTTTTTTTAATGAATTGGATATTCTTGAAATTCGTTTGAATATACTGAACGAAGTGGTAGATAAGTTTGTGCTTGTCGAAGCTACACGTACGCACCAGGGCAAAGAGAAACCACTCTATTTTACTAACAATAAGGCCCGATTTGAGAAGTTTGCTAATAAGATCATTCATATTGTTGTTGATACTTACCCCAATACCGATGATAAGTCGGCATGGGTATATGAACGCCACCAGCGCAATATGATACAAGAGGGTTTAAAGAAATGCGCGCCTGATGATGTGATAATGGTATCGGACGTAGATGAAATACCCAAACCTAAAGCAGTTAAAGAATTTGCCCAGACTTCGGGGATAAAGATATTTTACCAGCGCATGTACAACTATTATGTGAACTGCATAAATAATTCAAATAGCGATACATACCGTTGGCAAGGCACTGTAATGTGCAGGATTAAAGATAATTTAAGCCCACAGGAAATGCGATGGCTCAGTATTATATACGCAGGCAAGTTTAGCACTCGTTTGCAGGCAAGTTTACTTTGCAAAATGCGCTTACTATGGTGGCAAATTAAAAAAGGGAAAAGATTGGTACCTGTGTTAGATGGCGGATGGCACTTTACATATTTAGGCGGTGTAGATATAATTATTAAAAAGCTGGAAGCCTTTGCCCATACCGAATACAACAAGGATGAATACAAGAACGCCGCAACTATAGAACAGGCTTTAAAAGAAGGCAAGGATATATTTGGCCGTGGGTATACATATAGGTTTGTTCCGCTTGATGATTCCTTCCCGAAATATATATTACAAAATAAGGACCGTTACAAAGCACTTATAAAAGAATGATTCCTCCACTTACCCTGACCCTAAATGAATATAGCCGAAAATAAGCAAGGTGCCCTTAGATTAAAAGGGCTGTCGTACTTAATCTTATTTTTCTTTTGCTACGAAAGTTGCTCACCTGCTCTTAGAGTTTTTCTTATTGGCGGCAATGCAATGAATGGGTTACTCCAAACTATAGTTACCATAATGCCGGATATACTTTTTGCTGCAGTGGTTGTTTGTGCGGCAATAAAATATTTTAAAGGAGAAAAAATCACATTGCTATTTTTTGATAAGCTGGTATTGTTCTACATTTTTTTCAATCTCGTTTATGGCACCATTTTATCGAACCTTTTTATAGCCGCACAGGGGTTTAGGATAACCTATATGCCGGTTATTTTTTATTTCATAGGGCGTTTGTACAATAAACAAAAACCGGAATTAGCTTCAGCCACCACACATTCCATTTTTTCGTGGTTCATTATTTTTGGCATGCTGGGCTTAGTTTTTCACTTCTTGTTTACAGGGGTCGAAGCTTCTTTAATACAATCGACTAACCATTTACAAACGGCCTATTTTATTCCCCGTATGGGCGGGTTCTTTCTTACGCCTGTCCTATTTGGTACTGCTATGACGATTACCTGCATCTATTTCTATTACAGGTTGTTTACAAACAAGTCATCACTAAACTATTTATTTATTGCCTTAACGTGGGCCTGTATTTTCCTAAGCGTATCACGGGGGCCTATCATGGCATTTTTTCTAGGTTTTATATTGTTGTCGTTAATTTTTAAAGAGTGGAAGAAAACACTGGCAGTCATTATTATTATTGCTGTAACATCCGCTACACTTTCCTTAATTCTTACAGGGTCATTAAATATACTTACCTGGCTATTCAGTTCTACTGCCGATACATTAAGTATGGGCCAGGGTATTACGCGGGTTGAACTATGGAGGCGTTCGTGGCACGACTTCGTTCAAAGGCCATATGGTTATGGGCTTGGGCATGCAGGAGCAACGGCTGTGCGCTACCTTAAAGGTACTGATACCCCCGCTGCTGTTTATACTACTGATGGTTGGTTTTTGAAAATAGCTTGTGAAACGGGAATTGCAGGACTTCTATCGTACCTCGCTCTGGCTCTTTATTATTTGGTATTAGTAAAGAAAAACCTGTCAACGCATAGGTACTCGTTGTTTTCATTTGTTACCGTACTTTTTATAATGGTAAATGCTCAGGCAGTAGTGGCTAACATTTATGATTTCTACCCAACCATTAGTTTGTTTTGGTTATTAATGGGATATTCAATTAATATAATTGAGCAAAAACAAGTTAATGAGTAGCCCCGGAATAAGCGTAATAATAGTAAGCTACAATGCATTTGATTATTTAGACAAGTGCCTAAGTTCGTTATTGTTACAGAAAGGGGTTGACGTTGAAATTATTGTTGTGGATAATAATTCAAAGGATGAGACGGTAAGCTCCATTAAAACTAAGTACCCTGAAATAAAATTGATAGCTTCCTCTATTAATTTAGGGTTTTCCGGAGGCAATAACCTAGGTATAAGAGAAGCAACAAAAGATGTGGTTTTATTACTTAACCCGGATACAGAATTACCGGAAAGCGATACCTTGGTTAAAATGAGAAATTACCTTATTGCTAACCCAAATATTGGTATTCTGGCTCCTTACCTTTTGAATACTGATGGAACTTTCCAATCCTCTTTCTGGAGTTTCCCCAAGCCATCAGATATTTTACTCGAATTGTTTTACTTGCACAGAATACAAAAAAACAATGCTTCGGCCTCGCCTACTCAAGTACCAGCTGCATCTGGTGCAGCATTATGCCTAACTAAAGAAACTGCCGATAAGTTAAATGGCTTGGATTCCAATATGTTTTGGATGGAAGACACTGACCTATGTTTTAGGGTAACTCTGGTGGGGAAACAAGTGGTCTATCATCCGGGCATTAAAATTATACATCACGGCGGCAAAAGCTCGGTGAACAATTACTCTATAAGCATACCTAACCAGGTAATAAGTAAGATAAAGTACTTTAGGAAGAATAGCTCCTGGTTAGCTTTTATTGCCAGTGATATTTTAAGTTTCCTTTTCATTTTAAGCCGCTTGGCAATATTTACCTTGCTTTCCTTATCGGTAAATAAGATGTTTAAACTAAAGACAAAAGCTTATTTTGTTGCATTAAAGGGGTATTTCAGCTATAATTTTGGTGGAAATAAAGAAATAATCAGTTAAAAACAGCTCCAAAGAATTATTTCGCACATTTTCCTAAAAAATTTCATAGTAATGTCTAAATTCTTATCTTTGCGCCCTTCTAAAAAAGTTCTATCTTATAGTATCGGGGTGTAGCGTAGTCTGGTTATCGCGCCTGCTTTGGGAGCAGGAGGTCGTCAGTTCGAATCTGGCCACCCCGACTGGGGCTATAAAAATTAACTGATCCCGTAGCTCAGTTGGATAGAGCAACAGATTTCTAATCTGTCGGTCATGAGTTCGAATCTCGTCGGGATCACTGGTTTTAGAAGAGTACCACTCATACTAAATATCTTGAAAAAATACTTACCCTTATTAATTACAACAATAGTTGCATTTATAATATGGGGCGTTTGTTACCCTGCATTTATGAATGGTGACAGCCTCGTGCAATATGGCCAGGCGCTTATGGCTAACTATGATGATTGGCACCCGCCAATTATGGCAATATTATTACACTATGTTTTAAAGCTTGGTGGCGGAATTGGTTTTATTACCCTTATACAAACGGTAATGGGTTGTATAGGAATCTACCTATTATCAAGAGAAATTTTAGGGCTATTTAATATTTCAGGCAGGAATTATTATTATTTGCCATTTTTAATTTTATTAATTCTGCTCTCGCCCATCTCACCATTGCCATTTCATTTAATGGCCTTTATTAAAGATACATGGGTAGAAATTGGTTTTATTTGGATTGCATATCTATCATTACATATTCACCATATAAAAACTACTCAATCAAAAAAAGCATTGTGGAATCTGGTTTTACTTATCACCTGTATGATATTTGTTTTACTGGTAAGGCATAATGCTATAGTTCTGTTACCCGTATTTATGCTTCAGCTTTATTTACTTTCCAATAGCTATATCACAACTCGAAAACTCAAATTCTCAGGCATTGAAAATAGTTTGCTATTACTATTAGTTTACTTCATCATTTCTCATCAAATTTATAATAGCTATCATGTAACTAAAACCCATCCCGAGAATCAGGTATATGCAACGGAATGCCTTGGTATATTGGTAAACAATATCGAAAACAAAAAATATTTACCTTATATCTACGGTCATTTAACACCTAATTATGCTACCGCTTATATACCCGGTAATGTAGCCCCAATAATGTGGTGGGGGCCAGTAAAGGCTGTGGATAGTACTTTCGATAGAAATGACAGTCAGTTTACAGCCCAGTATTACAACTTAATTAAACATGCCCCTTTAAGCCTTGTAAAAGTAAAATGGGATGGATTTAAACTGATGATACCACCTCGAATTAAATATCACTGGTTTCATCCACAACTGGATAGTAATAAATATGGGCTTGCACAAAATGAAAATTTTAAGAACATTCGCTTGAATTGGATATCGAGAACAAAACATGTATTATCTGCTACACCATTCGCCTACATTTTTGGCGGGCATTTATTATGGTTTATTCTTAATATACTGCTGTTGGTATTATTCTTTATCAAAAAATTATCGCCTAATGTTATATTCACAACTGTACTATTTATTCCTGTGCTCTATTGTCTGTCTTATTTACTAGCTTCTACCGATCCCGATTTTCGTTTTATTTACCCTTCAACTTTATTAATGGAGGTACTGTCTTTTAGTTTAATTAGTGTCCTTAGCGTTAATAAGCTAAGGCCTAAGCAATCTACTACCTCATCTTAATTACCTTAACATGCTCTGAGGTATTTGAAGGACTAATGATATTAATAGAATATACTCCATTATCATAAGCACTCAGATTAACTTGTTCCAAATTTGACTTACATGATATTGGTTTATCAGCAACAATTTTACCTGAACTCATATCTACCACCTGCATTGTAGCAGCATTACATTCATCTGCATTTAAGTTATAGCTAACATTTACCAACCCGTTTGTAGGATTAGGATAAGCACTAAGCTGATACTTACTATTTGCTAATTGATCAACACCTGCTGGGTTGCCGCATTGGCCAATATGCAATACAAAACGGGCAGCCTTAGTAGTGTCCGATATATTAAATGTATACGCCGTGAAATTACTGATGTCCATTTGCAGTCCGGTAACCTTATCTTCAAGTACCAGGCAATAACCTGTAGGTAATGTAGAAGAAGAATCAAGGCTAAGTGTATAAATACCCGAAACACCAACGATCGTCTTGATAGGAACATTAATAGCAGATGTAATTGCCGGCAAACTGTTTATAGAAAGATCTTTCAGGGTAGAATCTTGCGTTGCTATTCCCGGAACCTGTGTATTGCTGCTATATATTTTGCGTGCATCAAGGCTTGCGTCATATTCGTTTGTTGCCCCATTACCAAACCGCACAAGTGCTTCATCTTTATAACCGTTACCTGCCAACTTAAACTTTAGAACATCGAATGCTTGATTGCCATCTGCTTGCAAAAAGGTTGGGTTTGAAGATACCTTAACATTCTCATTGCTCACTAAAATTGGGTTAGCGGCATTGGTTTGTATCCAGAATGATT
>Ga0206844_10057_pt1 | contig 41842 bp, 36 predicted proteins | sample Alteio_BWOrgCont_22_FD_152907 | JGI IMG/M metagenome (GOLD analysis project Ga0206844, IMG submission 152907) | Enriched cells from forest soil in Barre Woods Harvard Forest LTER site, Petersham, Massachusetts, United States -... | ecosystem: Environmental > Terrestrial > Soil > Temperate forest >...
GGGAATCTATCAACATAGCCCAAAGCTGAAACGGGCTTATTTCTACTAGATAATCCGTATTCTGATCTCAGATCTGTAATCATCTCATCAAAGGTCATTTTCTTAAAATGGAAATCTTCGATGCCGGGACCCAGAATGTCTTTATAATGCGCCTCCACTTTCGGATCGGGATCATATACCAGAAATTTGGCAACGATGGCTTCGCCGGTGCTGCCTAATGCGTATAGCTTGTGAAAAAATTGATCTGTGTTCGGAAATGAATAGCCGCAGACTATTATGTTGGTCGCCTCCTGCAAGGTGAGGGCTGCCGCCCGCCAAACAGACGCCAACTGTTGGTAATCGTGGGTTTTGTTCCATGTCGGAGGAACAATAATAGGGCCCGTTACATTGTGGGCCTTATTGTGGGGGAAATGTGCAAATGAGCCCGAGATCGAAATCTTAATTTCGTTGCCGGTTCGAGGAAATGGATCGAAATTGGCCAAAATATCTCTAACGTTCCATGGGATGAGTGCATCGCATTCTTGACAAAATCCCCAATTAAGTGAGCCGTGCAGTTTCAAAAGATCAATTGCATTCGCAATGTCTGGCACACCATCAAGTCGATAATTGATCGCTTTCGGATGTTGGACTACGGCGCAATCTAATCCGATATCGTAATTAAAGGTAATTACGGACACTCGCTTATCGTTCCCATTAGCAAGCTCCATAATCATTTCAGTAAAGTCATGGTAGGGTCTTGGAGCCAATGTATTTCCGTTCAGCCTAGGAAATGAAATACTAGACTCTATAGTTTTTACGATCACTTTTTTCATTGCGGTTGGTAATTTATCGACGTCTTCTTTTTCAAGATCCCCTAAGTAGCCAATCAATTTGGCCATTTCAAAGGCACCGTACACCTCTTCCAAGTTGCTGACGACAAGTCTTGATTTGGAATGAGTTGACTGTAGTTTTGATCGAGCCCGCTTGACCAATTCGTAGTCTGGATCAATTCTTCCATTCGTATCTTTTTTAAAAAAAATGCCTGCTTTATCCCAGAAATCTGTCATTAATGGACCGCCAGCCAGCCTAGATGCGCCAGCGCCTAAAATAAATACTATTTCACTCATGATCGTTCAACCTTTTCAATGTAATGATGGGACCAGCTTTGCATCGAATGCCATCTTCAAAATCGCCTGACGGAAGCGGGTGGCGCGCTGGAGATTGGCTGTCACCATCATTTCCATTTCATCAATCACGCTAAGCCTCCGATCCACTTCCTCCACAATCCTTTTTTGTTCGATCAGAGGCGGCAACGGGACAGCTAAAGCCTGAAGTTTGGTTCCATTGACGTTCGCTTGTCCTACTTGCTGATTCACAACGCTTTTAATCCAAGCACGTCCGTAAATAGAATTAATGAAATAGCAAACATAATCTGGAGGGCATTCTTCAGCCAAGCGAGCACGAATCAAATATGAAGCAAATGAGCATGGATTCGGATTGCCTTTGAATACAGCGGTCTTACCAACAAGCTCCGCACTATTGGTTCTGTTAAAGACTAAGTCACCGTTCTTCAGCAGTAAATCGGGGAATTCATCGTGTTTTTTTGGCAGGTACTTCAACGAATCAAAATCAAATTTTCCCTGCTGGATGTTTCCCATCCTCAGAACAGGGACCCCAGTAGGGTCTTCATTTGTTTTCGCCGAGCTGCCATATTGCACCATTATTGAAAGCTGTTCGACTGTGGCATATGTCCAGCCCTCTGGGAGCGAGGAGAAATTGGCGACGTCAGAAGAGCTGGGTTCTTTATATTTTCCGCGACCATGCCATTTTTGCCGACGCTTAACCAGTATGCGTTGAAGAAGTTCTGAGCCGGTTTCATATTTTCGGCGTTCTTTCTTCGCCAATTCCGCTTCGGTGGGGACCAGCTTTCCTTCGCAGGCGGCTTTGAGGACGGCGGCGCGGTAGCGTTTGAGGTTGGCCTGCACCCGGCGCAAGGCCGACACTCCGGCGTCCAGTCGGGTGAATTGTTTTTCGATTTCGGAAACGATCTCGCGTTGCACCGAAAGTGCTTCCGGCAATTGTGTCTTGAAAACAGATATTTGATCAAAATCTACTCGTGGCCTGTCACCAGCATTAAGACCCGATGCAAATGAAACGAAGTCATTAGCGTTTAGTCGATACCGTAAAAAATCCGGATCAATCTTCTCATTGCCGGGAATGACAATAAATTCAGCGGAACAAAGGCCTTCGCGATCTGCACGCCAAACTTTATTGAGGTAGGGGCGTAGCCGTGAATAAAGCACATCTCCACACTCAAAACGATTCGCAGAACTTTTCATTTCCTTTGCCGGTACAGTTCCTAACAGACGCATGGTGTGTGCCTCGATGTGCTCCAGGCCAACATAAGGTAAATCAGGATAATCTGACGGTGAAACTTTCTTTCTTCTAGGCTGAACGACTTCTGCCAAAGAGTGTGTATTCATTTTCATGCCGCCAGCGCCTCATTAAGCTCATCAAGCAGTTTAGGCAATTGCTCACCGAACAGCTGTGCCGCTTTTCCTAATCCCCCGCGCTGACTAAACGGCGCATATTCAAAATCATCCGTCTCGATGCTCAAGGACGTGGCAATGTGATTTCGCATGAGATTCAGCCAGGCTTGTTGGTCGGGCGTAAAAGTAGTACCGGTTTTGGCTTTGGTCATGAGCCATTCGTTGAAGCGCTCGGTCACGGAGTCGGCGAAGGGTTTGAGGACGGGTTGCTGGTTGAGCGCGAAACGGACAATGTTGACGAGATCGGCGAAGCGGCCTACTTGGGAGCGGCCTTTGACTTTGGCGGGGGCGGTGGCGGCGTAGGCGTCCCAGAGGCGGTCTTCGGTCCACGCGGCGTGGTGCGTGCGGAGCTTGGTTTCCAAGTCTTTGAGCAGGGGTTCGGTGAGGCGCTGCTTATAAGGACGGCTGTAGAGAATTTGGAGCGCGGTGATTTCGGCCTTGTGCGCTTCGATGTAGTCGCGGAACGAGGTTAAGAGGGTCATGGCTTTTTCTTTGGCGGCGGCGTCGAAGCCCGTAAAAATAACGGTGTCCAGCGTGACGGTGTCGATGGTTTGTTCGGCGTCCTCTTTCGTTTTGGCCAGGGCGGTGCGCAGCGGTGGAGAATCGAAAGGCGCGCAGGCGGCGGCGATGCGCGGTTCGCGCGGGGTGGCATCGTCGGGGTCCAGGGCTTCTAAGAGACGGCCGGAGAGTTGGGCGAGCGTGGCGCCGCCCGCGAGCGCGGCCAGTTCCTGGCGCTGGGGTTCGGTGATTTCGCGGTCGAGTTTGGCCAGGCGGCCGGCTAACGTCGTGAGCGTGTCTTCGTCGCGTTTGCCGAGGGCGACACCTAAAAGAAGTTTGTCGAAAGGGACGGAGCGCTGGCGTTCGAGCGGACGGGAATCGGTTTTGTCGCTTTCGCACACCCCCACCGCGTCCACGATGATGAACTCCGTCTTGGCGCGGGCGTCTTCGCCGCTGACGGCTTGCAGGTCCGTGGGCGTGAGGATGCGCGTGCCGCGGCCTTTCATTTGCTCGAAGTAGACGCGGCTGCGGACGTCGCGCAGGAAGACCAGGCACTCGAGCGGCTTGATGTCGGTGCCGGTGGCGATCATGTCCACGGTGATGGCGATGCGCAGCTGCGGCGAGGTGCGGAATTCCTGGATTAATGTTTCCGCTTTGGCGGGTCGCTGATCGGGATTCAGGGATTGATACGTAATTTTTTTCGCGAAGTCGTTGCCTTTGCCGAAGACTTCGCGGCAGAGGTGGACGACGTCCTCGGCGTGCGAGTCCGTTTTACAAAAGATGAGCGTCTTGGGCACGAGCGTGCGACCGGGGAAGAGGTCGGTGGCCAGCGCGTCCTTGAAGGCTTGCAGGACGGTGCGGATTTGGGACGGGACCACAACGGAACGGTCGATCTGGTTGGCCTCGTAGGTGAGGTCTTCATCCAGCTGTTCCCAGCGACGCGCGCGGGTTTCCTTGCTGCGCTTGTCGACGTAGAAGCCTTTTTTGACGGTGGCGCCTTTTTCCGTGACGTCCGTTTGGATGCGGTAGACCTCGTAGCCCACGTTCACACCGTCGGCCACCGCGCGCTCGTGGTTGTATTCCATCACAAGATTCTGGTTGAAGAAGCCGATGGTTTGCTTGGACGGCGTGGCGGTCAGGCCGATCAAGTGCGCGTCAAAATATTCCAGCACCTGCCGCCAGAGGCCATAAATGGAGCGGTGGCATTCGTCGGTGACGATCACGTCGAACGTCTCAGGCGGGATGGCGGGGTTGTAGGCGACTTCCTTGGGACGGCCGTCGGCGGCGCCGATCTCGTAGGTGGAGATTTCATCCGCGTCTTCGGGAAGGTCTTCCCCGCGCAGCATGGCGTAGAGGCGCTGGATGGTGCAGATGGTGACGCGCGAGACGCTGTCTAATTTGTTCGACGTCAAGTATTGGACGTTGTAAAGCTCCGTGAACTTACGTCCCGTGTCCGGCGTGACGAACTGGTCGAATTCTCCCTTGGCCTGACGGCCGAGGTTGGCGCGATCCACGAGGAACAGAACGTGCTTGGCGCCCGCATGCGCGATCAAGCGGTAGGTAAACGCGCAGGCGGTGTAGGTCTTGCCGGCGCCGGTGGCCATTTGGATCAGGGCGCGCGGTTTGTCGACGGCTAATGATTTTTCTAGATTGGTGATGCCTTCAATTTGGCAGCCGCGCATGCGCGTCGTGACCAGCGGATGGTCCGTGGGCATGGCGGCCAGCCGTGCGCGCAGTGTGGTGGGTTGCGCCAAGAGCGCGGCCAGAGTTTTGGGTTGATGAAAGCTAAAGACGCGGCGCGAGCGCGGTTCCGGATCCCGATCATCCCGGAAAAAGGTCTCGACGCCGGTGGATTCATAGTAGAACGGCAAAGGCCCCGTGTTTAGAAAATCTGGAAGGCTTTCGCCATAACGCGCGGACTGATCGGCCACGATGGAAAGCAGGGTGCCGGTCTTCTTCGCTTCGATAACCCCGACGGGTTTACGGTCTACGAGCAGGAGATAATCGCAACGGCCTGATTTAAGCGGCACCTCGCGAAGCGCAATGCCTTGCGCCGCATGGGGATTGAACTGGTCATAGTCCTGAACGACCCATCCTGCCGCCGCCAGCATGGCATCAATCTGTTCGCGAGCTCGTTGTTCTGGAAGCGGTTCAGACATGCAAGCGCAGAGTTTCTAGGATCCCATTCATCCGTCGCTATTGTCCTAAATCTGAGAAGAAGATAAAGCGAAAAAGTGACGGTGGTCAGTGAGTGTGAACAACTCTGTAACATCCAACCCACCTAAACGTCCAATCAATTAGATATCCATAACGGCAAAAGGAACCTTATGAAACTGGGCATTATTGGGACTGGGAAAGTCGGATCCGCGCTTGGACGCATGGCTGCGGAGGCGGGAATGGAAGTGCTTTTCTCGACGCGTAGGCCGGAAGCCGCTCAAAAAGCGGCGTTGGAGGCGGGACGTCATGCTCGCGCAGTCACACTGGAGACACTGGATCGGGAAGCGGAGATAATCCTCCTGGCTGTTCCTTATCCGGCCATTGCGAGCGTTGTTGCTTCACTGAAACAGCTTGCGGGGAAAGTGGTGATCGACGTTTCCAATCCGCTGAACGCGGACCATACGGAACTGACGCTGGGGCATATAACGTCGGGCGCTGAAGAAAATGCGCGGCTGGCGCCCCAGGCGAAATGGGTGAAGGCGTTTAATGCGACCTTCGCCGAAGTCTACGCCTCCGGTCAACCGGAGATCGATGGAAAGAAAGTGACGATTTTTTACGCCGGCGACGATGCCGCCGCGAACGAGGCGGTGCATCGTCTTATTATCGCCTTAGGTTTTGACGCCGTGAACGCCGGTCCGCTGAAGAACGCCCGCTATCTCGAACCGCTTTCGATGCTCAATATCCTCATGGGACGTAAGCAAGGACTGGGGACGCGCATTGGCTATCGGCTCTTGCGCTAAGGTATGAAAACGTTTGAAGTGACCGGCAAGCGGGCTTGGAAAGTGCTGGGCGGGACATCGCGGTCGCAGGCGGCCGAGATGGTGATCCAGCCGGGAGATTCCGAAGGCGGGCCGGACAACCGCCATCCGAAAAGCGATCAATGGCTGTGGATCTTGAGCGGCCAGGGCGAAGCGCTGATCGAAGGAAAACGATTGCCGCTCAAGGCCGGGATGCTGCTGCTCATCGAAAAAGGCGAACGCCACCAGATCCGCGCCACCGGCCGCACGCCGCTTCGCACATTCAACATCTACAGCCCGCCGGCCTATTAATCCAAAAAATAATCGAATAACTGGTCGCAAAATGCGACCGGTTCAATAAACTCAAGTATTCTGCCGCGATGCCCTATGCTTCCGCTTACACCACAATAATCCAAAATCACATAACTGTAGTGTAAGTCCCAACGACCAGTCGAAAACATGCGAGGATCGGCATAATTTAAATGAATAAAATGGAGAAACTCTGGCTCTAAGGGGTATGAAGAGCGCGTGGGTTATTAAATCGAAATTTTCCTCTTGCGAGATTGTAGCGTATGCGCTACAATACAAAAGACGCCCGTGATTTCTCCTAAGGAATTGCGGACTTATCGGAAAATGAATGGGTCCTATCCGTTCAAGGATTGGCTCACGAGGCTGAAAGACGCCAAAGGCCAGCAAATTATTCTGACGCGATTAGACCGTCTGGCATTGGGGAATCCCGGAGTTTGCCGGAATCTTGGAGATGGCGTCTGGGAATTAAAAATTGATTTTGGGCCGGGCTATCGCATCTATCTAGGCTATCACGGTGAAGCTGTCGTGATTCTTTTGAGCGGTGGAGACAAAGGATCGCAAAAGAAGGATATTCAAACGGCAAAAGACTATTGGTCCGATTATTGGAGGAGACTTTCATGAAGCCCTGGGGACCTTACAAAGATGTTCTAAAGACTGTTCTCAAAGAACCCAAGATGGCTGTGGGATACATCAACACGGCTTTAGATGAGGGAGATTGGGATGCTTTTCTCCTGGCGCTCCGTCACGCGGCCGAGGTTCATGGTGGGCTCTCCAATTTAGCCAAGAAGGCGAAATTGCACAGGGTTCATCTTTATCGGATGCTTTCGAAAAAAGGGAATCCGGGAATGCGCAATGTCCTGGATATTCTGCATGCGCTGGGCTACCGTCTCACCATTTCCCACCACGTCAAATTAGACAAAGCGGCTTAGGACAGGCCAAACCCCGAACGCTCCTCATAAAAAAACGAATAAAACTCCAGAGTTTCGACTCTAAGAAGTATGGCATCTGCACCGGAGCGTGTTATTAGGTATTACCAAATGTATATACATATGATAAAACTTGCATAACAGATTATGGAAAAGTGGCCATTTAAATTTAAACTCACTGCCGAAGAGCGCGCGCTAGAGCGCGAGATTGACGCCTATGTGCCTGTTTCTAAAGCCAAGTTTGATGAGATTGCCAAGGCTTTGGCCCGGCGAAAGAAAGAAGCGGTTCTGCATATTCGCATTAATCAACAAGACCTGGACAATCTGAAGAAAAAAGCCAAACGCTATGGGCTGCGGTATCAAACCTTCATTTCTGAATTCCTGCATCGCCTGGCCGCCTGAATTCCTTACTGGTTTTGTTCGAGAAGTTCGCGGGCGTGTTGGAGGCTGGTGGGGGTGACTTGGCTGCCTAAGAGACGGGCGAGTTCGTTCAGGCGCTCGTCGGAGTCCAGGCGAACGACGGTTGCGAATGTGCGGGATTTCTGGATTCTTTTGGACACCTGGAAATGGGCCTGGGCGCAGGCGGCGATCTGCGATAAATGGCTGACGCATAAAATCTGGTGATGGCGGGCGAGGGCGCGCAGTTTTTTGCCCACGGCCTGCGCGGTCAGGCCGCCGATGCCGGCGTCCACTTCATCGAAGACGAGCGTCGGCACCGCGTCCGCATCGGCCAGGACGGTTTTTAGCGCGAGCATCACGCGCGACATTTCTCCGCCGGAAACGATTTTTGCCAGCGGTTGGATGCCTTCGCCGGGATTGGGCGCCCATTCAAAGACCACCCGATCGATGCCCGACGATGAAATCTCAATTTTTTCCAGCGCGCAGCGGAAGATGGCCTGCTTTAATCCCAGATCCCCCAAATGCTTCTGCACGGCCTGCACCAACTCCGCGGAGGCCTTCGCCCGTTTGCGCGAAAGATCGGCACTGACCTTCTCCACGGCCTGACGCGCGGCGGTCACTTCCTGTTCGAGATTGCGGCGGTAGGTGTCCGCATGCTCCAGACGGTTCAAATCGTCTTCCACCGTGGCGCCGTGCGCCATGACAGCCTCTAGCGTCCCGCCATATTTTTTCTTCAGACGATCCAACTTATCCAGCCGCGTGAGCAGCGCTTCGAGCGCTTCGGGATCGGACATCCAGCGCTCCGCCATCCGCTGCAAGGCCTGCACGGTTCCCGTAATCGAAGATGCCGCCTGCTCCAGTTCCGCCGCGAGCGGTTCGGCATTGGGAGCGAGCTGCGCCAGCTGCGTCAGCGCACGCTGCGCCTGCCCTAAACGCTCGAGGACAGAGCCTTCCGCTTCGGACAATGCGTCATACGCGGTGGCGGCATGCACGCGCAGCTTTTCCGCGTTGCGCAATTCCGGCAGACGGTTGGCCAGCTCCAGATCTTCGCCGGGTTTTAGTTTCGCGTCGGAAATTTCTTTGTGCTGGAACTGCAGCAGATCGATGCGCTGCATGCGCTCCTGCTCGGACAATTGTCCGGCGGAGAGTTCATCGTTCAGTTTTTTCCAGCGCTTGAAGAGGGGATCGAGCTGATCGACGGCTTCTTCCAGACCGGCGAAGCGATCCAGGAGCGCCAGCTGCGTGGCGGATTTTAAAATCTGCTGATGCGCATGCTGGCCATGGACATCGACGAGAAATGCGCCCAGTTCCGCCAGCGTCGCCAGGGTCACCGGATGATCATTCAAATAGGCTTTGGAACGCCCATCGGGATAGCCTTCGCGCCGGATGACCAGCTCGTCCGCCGGCTCAAACTCTCGTTCCGCCCACCAGCGCTTGAATGCGCGACTTTTGGGCGCGGCAAACGTGCCGTCGATGCTGGCGCGTTCCGCCTCCAGTCGCACCGTTTCCGCGGGGAACCGATCCCCCAGGAGAAGCCCGACAGCGTCAAGCACAATGGATTTTCCCGCGCCCGTCTCGCCGGTGAACACGTTCAAGGCCTTATCGAACGATAAGCGAAGTTCTTCAATTAAGACAAAATTTTTAATGCCCAGTTCACGCAACATATTAGGCGTTAGGAGATAGGCGGCAGGCGTTAGGAAAATTATGACCTAATACCTGACGCCTAACGCCTATCTCCTGAATCCTTCGCATTAACTTCCGCCCCATTTCAATTTATTTTGCAGCACCTGATAGAACGTACGCGTGGGATCCATCAACAATTGAATTTGTTCCGTCGCGCGGCGCACTTCCACGTAATCGCCGGGCGCGAGCGTCTGGTTCATCTGGCCATCCAGTGAAAGAATCGCGGCGGGGCTCGATTCCAGAACCTGCACGGTAATGACTTCATATGCGGGCAGAACCAAGGGACGCTGAACCAACGAATGCGGGCAAATGGGCGACATGAGCAGAACATCCAGATCCGGATGCACGATGGGGCCGGACGCCGCGAGGTTGTAAGCCGTGGAGCCGGTCGGCGTGGAAATGATCAGGCCATCGCCCGCGTAACTGGCCAGAACCTGGCCGCGCAGGGTGGCTTTTAAGCGCAGCACCTGGCCGCTGGCGCCGGAACGCAACACCACATCATTCAGGGCAAGCACGGATGAAAATTTTTTCCCGCGGGCGCGGCCGGCCGCGGAGAGCAAGATGCGCGTTTCCAGCCGGCCCTCGCCCGCCAGCACGCGGGTTAACGTCCGATACGCGGCGCCCAATTCGGTCGCGGCCAGAAATCCCAGATGCCCGATATTGACACCTAGCACGGGCACATTCCAGCTGGCGACCGCGCCCGCGACCGCTAACACGGTGCCGTCGCCGCCCATGGCAATCATCAGCTGGGCGGATTTCATGGCCGGCGTGACCGTGGATTCCAGCATGACCTTGATGCGCTTTTTAAGCAGCCAATGTTTTAGCTTTTGAGCCTCGGGCAGGGCCCTGGGCTTTTCCGGGTTGTAAACGAGCGCGATGCATGCGTAACGGGGAGATTTTTTGGGCATAGCGTTGACGCCAGTACTGCCAAAAAAGAATACCAAATAAGCCCAGGTAATAGAGGATCATCCGCGCCTCACTTAAAGGAAGCAGATGGAGCGACGCATAAGACCCATGCGCCAGCCGCGTGATACAGCCGATGATGAGATGGAGCAGCATCCGAATAAGCGCAAGAACCCACGCCGGCACCCATTGCGGCAGCGCCACGCCGAAAAAGCCCACGAAGAGTCCGGCGATCATCGCAGTAGTCGCCAGCGGATAAACGATAAACGGCGCTAAAAATCCAGCCAGGGAAATCTGATGAAAATAAAAAACAAAGACCGGCCAGACGCCCAGGTGCACAATGACGCAGGCGGCAAATGCTTTGCAAAACCATAGTTTCAGTTTTTTTCGGGGCCAAATTTCTTTAGGAATCAAGGCGAACCCCAGCATGAGCGCGACCGTGGCGGCAAACGAAAGCTGGAAGCTGGCGCCAAACATGGCCTGCGGCCAGAAGAGCAGGAAAATTCCCACGGTCATGCTCAGGCTGTAGAGCCGCGGCGGATCACGCCGCAGGCCCGTGGCCAGCAGCGTGTAAATGGCCATGAACGCCGCGCGCAAGACCGGCGGATCAGCGCCCGTGAGTTGCGCGTAGAAAAGAATCGGAGGGATGGCCAGCGCCCAGATCTTGTGCCGCGGCCAGCGCACCCACTGAAAAAGCGCCAGCCCCAACGCGATCACGACGGACACGTTCTGTCCGGAAATCACGACAATGTGATAGACCCCGGCGCGGATGCATTGGGCTTTGAATTCCGGCGTCAGAATTCCGCGGCCGCCGATGGTCAACCCGATCATCAAGTCCGCTTCTTCCTCGGGCAACACCCGCTGCCAGAACGCGCAGAAGTTCTGCCGCAGCGTCCATGCCCAGGCCAGGGGATGCCAGCGCGGCACCGGCGTGTAGCGCACCACGCTGTCCGGCGACCAGACTTTGAAGAGCGCATACACATTTTGCGACGCCCAATAATTGAGCTCATCAAAGGTTTGATTCCCGACGGCCGGCCGCGGCGTTGAAAGCCAGCCGCGCACTTCCAGATGATCGCCCGGCGCCACGGGAATATCAGGGAAGGCGAGCGTCACCGCGACGTTTCCGTAATAGCCGGCGGGCGCGACCGAACGGGCATGCAGCACAAAGCGCACCTGATTCCAGCGCGTGAGCGGAAACCCCACGACTTCACCGGCGAGCGTCACGGAAGGCTGCCCCATGAGCTGCGCGATATCGCGCGGCCCGGGATTCGGATAGCGATGCGCCATGTGCAGACCCACAAGGGCGGCACCGCAGAGAGAAATACCTATAGGAAGGAGGTAGCGCACACGGCTTAGAGTCGCCGGCGGGCGAAATTATTCGCTAAAGTGAAAGAAAAGGTTGCAGGGTATGGCGGAGATCGTCGGGAAAGCGGGTTGGACGCCAGAGCAGGTTCACGACCGCATGCTTGGTATGGCCGCGGGCCACGAGCGCATCGGTTTCCACCAAATAAATCTCATGGCGAAACACCACGTGCGCGCCGCCCAGCTCGCCCAGAAACGTCCGCACGCGAATCAAATCGTCATAACGCGCGGGCGCAAGGTAATCCGCATGCGCTTCCATCACCGGCATAAAAAGCCGCTGTTTCTCTTCCAGATCGCGGTAGCGCAGGCCGGCGTTGCGCATAAACTCGGTGCGGCCCCGCTCGAAGAGCACCAGATAATTCGCATAGTACACCACGCCCATGCGATCCGTATCCGCATAAGCAATCCGCACTTCAAAATCGTAATGCTTTTCCATCTGCAGCCAGTCTATCCGATGTAGAACAATTTATCAACGGCGTCGCCGGAGGGGCCCGGCCGCTACGCTCCAGTGCGGGCCGACAACTCGGATGGACAGTGCGTTTAGCCTCGAACTCGGTCGCTGCGCTCCCTCAGACAGCGAGGCTAAACCAACGCACCGCCCATCCGCGGCCCGCAAGTCGCTACGCAGCCGAGCCCCTCCGGCGACATCAGAAAAAAACAAATCAATCATGATGGAAGGGCTGTTGGGAGTTGGTGGCGGAGTGCCTGTTAGGGGTGGCGGATGGGTATGGAATTTGCCCAGCCACCCTGTTTGAGGGAGCCGCCGCGGCGACTGAGCCTGCCTGCCGGCAGGCAGGTTGGGGTGGCTAAATTCCGTATCCAGCCGGGCTGTCCACCTCTGTCAGGCACGCAGCCAGCGACTCCCAACAGCCCGCCGTGGCAAAAGTTACCTTGGTCATGGAAGTGGGTCTAAATCATTGAATTTCAGACGCGGGCAAGGAGGGTTGTCATGAAGCGTTCGCCATGGGGCTTATGCAGGACGTGTGAATGGTGGCAAATCGAACTGCGCGCGACGGTCAAAAAGGACACGCTGGGATTGTGTATCGAAGAGAAATTGCAGCCGTTTCTTTTGCGCGTTTCCGGCAACAGCGGCTGCAATCGTTACATGAAAGGAACTCCGGCGCGCGCGCCTGGTTCTTCTAAAGCGCCTCCCACGGCGAAACCGATTCGTTAAATCATTTAATACACAGGAGCTTTTATGAGCATGAAAGAAGCCTATCACGAGAAAATGGACGCGCAGCTGAAGACCTGGGGCGCCGAAATTGAGCGCCTCAAAGCCAAAGCCGCCATGGCGAAGGCCGATGTAAAGGTGGACTATGAAAAGCAGTTGGCCGAATTACGCGCCAAACACGGCGAGGCCCACAGCAAGCTGGAAGAGCTCAAACGCTCCAGCGCCGCGGCCTGGGAAGAACTGAAAACCAGTTCCGAAATGGCCTTCGACGATATTCGCCAGGGCCTCAAAACCGCCGCCGCGAAATTTAAATAACGGCTACGCTGCTATCAGCTTTTCAATTTGTGGAAGGATACGTGCCGCTTTCTTGATCGGGATCAACATCGGCACAAACTCAAGTCCGAGCGCCCTAGCCATACGGCTGACGCGACTCACAGTAGCGGAATAAATGCCGCCACCGCGCAAGTCACGCGAGATATTACTTTTCCCCGTATGCAATACTTTGGCCAGATCGTTATACGTCAGATGATTACGTTCCAGCGCGTTCAACAGCTGAACTTCCAGTTTAAAGGCTTCGTACCCTTCCGCGAACTCCCGCCGATACTTTGGGTTTTCCAGCTTTCGTTCAATAAGGCCTTTGACCTTTAATTTAGTTTTCATAATACGTCATCTCCTGAACCCGCTTCCGATAATCGTCCCGATACCGCGCGGACAGTTTTAAATGTTCGAGGTCCTGTTTTGTCATTTGGTCACTGTGTTTTCGATAAGCGTTCGTGACAATGACCTTTGCTCCCTCCGTGGTGAAATTGAAAAAACGTTGAGCCCCCGGTTTAAAGGCATATATTTTATGAGCTGCGTCTTCAGCCCGGTAAATCGTCCGAGGAAGCATAAGCCCGGGCCGATTTTCACAAAAGTACTTCGCCACATAATCAAAGCGCTGCTGATCCGTTTCTGACATTTCCTGGTAGTACGCATAGGCCGGCATTTGGCCTGATTCCGTGTAATACCACTCCGCAATAAAATACTGACCTTCATAAATTAGGACATCTTCCAACTTTGGATAGCGCGTCAATGGGGCCTCCCTAAAGTTATCATATATGACAACTTTGTCAAGTCCTTAATGAAACAGGAACTTGCCTTTAAGGGCTTAGAGAGGAACTATGGGACGATTATTCGTTTTTATTTTCGCAACGGAAGCAGCTGTTTCAGGCGCGGCTCACGCAGGTACAACCCGAGCCAAGCAATGATCGGGAGCGCCGTTTGCAGCACGACGTTCTCGCCCATGAGCATCGGCAGCACCACAACGGTCGACAACACCCGGCCCGTCCAGACTAACCCCTTGTTCGGCATCGCGTCCATTGCCATACAGTTCCCCCCTTATCTGCAGAATAAATTTTTATAGCAAAGTTGAGAATGTCTTACGCCGCCATCCGCGAAGCATGAAGCGTTGCATGCCGTTGAACCATGACGTCGACAACGCGCCCCTCCAAGATCGCGGCGGCCAGCCGATGATGGCCCTGCTGAAGAACACCGTCGCGGTCGACGGTAATCGTCGTGTCACGTTCCTGCGAACGGTAGTAGTCGATCCGGGACTCTGACATCCCCGCACGATTGGCTTGCGGCGTCAACGTATGCGGATTTACGCCGATCTGCACGGACGGTCCGTCAGGATTAAACGGCAGGCCGACTCCATATAGATCCAGCGCCGACAACTCAATGCCGTGCTGCAAGGCCTGCGCCTGAATGACATGGATCTGCGCCGCAAACTCCGTAGGGATGCCCCAATGCGACCGATGAACCTTCCGGATCTGACGCTGATAATAAAAATGCAAGCCCCTAATCCTCTTTAAAAGCAGCGTCATCAATGGGTGATGCTGAAAAAGCGCCGACGGAGAAAGTGCCTCCGTGGAGAATGTTGCGCCTTTGGGGTCGATTACAAAATCGCATGGAACGGACAGACAACTAAGCGCAAGCGCTGCGATCAGCAACCGTTTCATAACGAAAGGATTCCGGGCCCCTTCTCCTCAAAGGGGAAAATCGGAGAAGGGTTACCCGGAAAAATGGTGCTCATGATCAATCTCCTAAAAAGTTCGATGGGGATGGCCGATACTGTTTTTTTTTGGGCGAAAAAAAGCCCCGCTCCTGATTCTTCCGGAGCGGGGCTTTTAAAAAGTCTGCGCGAAAAAAAACTATCGCATGAACTGATCCCGTTCTGGAAGCATGGTCATAGCTCGCATGCACATGCGCATGCTTCGGGAACAAGGAACTGAAGAGAGACTGATCTTCGTCATAAGCCAAATCCGTGAAAGCCGGTGATTCCGACGTATACATCGCGGCCTTCGACGAAACCACTGGCGAACGTTAAGCCTTTGGGGACGTGGGCGATGACCGGCTTTTCCGCGCCGACTTCGATCGCCAGCTCAATCACCGGGCCCTGGAAACGCGTCTTGATAATTTTGCCTTTGACCTGCAGAGACTCTTCGCGCGAGGTCACGTACACATCGTTAGGCCGGAAATAAATCCGGACTTTTTGCCCCACCGGGTGGCCCACGACGGAATATTTAAAAGGCCCCCAGATGGCCAGCTCGGGTTCCGTAACCACCGCATCGACGAAATTGGTTTCACCGACGAACTGCGCCACGAACTCCGTGGCGGGACGGTCAAAGATTTCGAGCGGCGTGCCTTCCTGCTCGATCTTGCCGTGGTTCATGACGAGGATATCCGAAGCAATCGCCATGGCTTCATGCTGGTCATGCGTGACAAAAAGCGTGGTGACCTGGCTTTGCTCGTGCAGCTCCGTGATCCATTCCTGCAATTCTTCGCGCACCTTCGCATCCAGAGCGCCGAACGGTTCATCGAGCAAGAGCACCTGCGGATGCGGCGCAAGAGCGCGCGCGACCGCCACGCGTTGCCGCTGCCCCCCGGAGAGTTGCGTGGGATAGCGTTTTTCCAAGCCGTTTAGCTGGACAAGTTTCAACAGCTCATTCACGCGGCTGCGCGTTTCTTCTTTGGAGGCTTTGCGCATGCGCAAGCCGAAGGCGATATTGTCCCAAACCGTCATGTGTTTGAAGAGCGCGTAATGCTGAAAGACGAAACCGACGTTGCGATCGCGCGCGGACAAGAGCGTCGCTTCGCGGCCCGTCAGCAAAATATCGCCGGCATCGGGAATTTCAAGTCCCGCGATCATGCGCAGCAGCGTGCTTTTTCCGGATCCGGAGGGACCCAGGATGGCGACCAGCGACCCCGTCTCCATTTTGAAGCTGACGTTATCGACAGCGCGGAAGCCGTTGGCGAAGGTTTTCGATAAGTGTTTAATTTCAATGCTCATGCCACATATCCTTCGGACGCTGAAATCGGCTCCGCCTGTTTCTGAAATTGATATTCCACATACGTCTTGGCGGCCAACGTGATGAGCGCTAAAAAAGCCAGGAGCGACGCCACGGCGAACGCAGCGGCGAAATTGTATTCGTTATAGAGGATTTCCACATGCAGCGGCATCGTGTTGGTCAGCCCGCGAATGTGGCCGGACACCACGGATACCGCGCCGAATTCCCCCATCGCACGCGCGTTGCAGAGAATCACGCCATAGAGCAGTCCCCATTTCACCGACGGCAACGTCACTTTAAAAAAGGTTTGCCAGCCGTTGGCCCCCAGAACAAGCGCGGCTTCTTCCTGATCCGTGCCGGTCGACTGCATCACGGGAATCAATTCCCGCGCCACAAACGGGAAGGTGACAAAAATCGTCGCAAGCACAATGCCCGGCACGGCGAACACAATTTTGATGTCATGCGCCTGCAGCCAGCCGCCGAATACGCCCTGCGCGCCAAAAAGCAAAATATAAATCAAACCGGAAATCACCGGCGACACGGCAAAGGGCAGATCAATCAGCGTGAGCAGGATATTTTTTCCCCAGAACTGAAATTTCGCGATGCACCAGGATGCGGCCACGCCAAACACCAGATTCAAAGGCACGGCAATGCCCGCGGCCAAAAGCGTTAAGCGAATGGACGCCAGAGCGTTGGGTTCGCGAATAGATTCAAAATAATATCCCCACCCTTTGCGCAGGGCTTCCGTAAAGACGGCGGCCAGGGGCACAAACAGAAAAAGCGCCAAAAATCCCAGCGTGACGCCTATTAAGAGGAAGCGTACCCAGCGCGGCTCAGTGAGTTGCCCCGTACGAGGGCCGGACGTACCGCGCGTTAAATGACCAATCGCGGCGCCCATTAGCGGGCACTCTTAAATGCGGCGCTGCGCGCCTGCAGAATATTGATGGTGAGAAGCAACACAAAGGAAGCGCCGAGCATGACGCAGGCAATCGCCGTGGCGCCCGCGTAATCGTATTGCTCGAGCTTCGTGATAATTAAAAATGGCGTGATCTCCGTGCGGAAGGGCATGTTGCCGGAAATGAAAACAACGGATCCATATTCCCCCAGCGCGCGCGCGAAAGCCAGCGCAAATCCCGTCAACCAGGCCGGCCAGAGTTCGGGAAAAATCACTTTGAAAAAAGTCTGCCAGCGATTGGCGCCTAGGCTCGCGGCGGCTTCTTCAATATCCGTGTCGAGCTCTTCGAGCACCGGTTGAATCGTGCGCACCACGAACGGCAATCCGATGAACGTCAGCGCGACCAGCACGCCCAGCCGCGTGTACGCCACGCGAATGCCGTGTGGCTCTAAATATTTTCCGATCCACCCGTTGGGCGAATAGACGGCGGTCAACGCAATGCCGGCGACCGCGGTGGGCAGCGCGAACGGCAAATCCACCAGCGCATCCACAAGTCGCTTGCCGGGAAATGAATAGCGCACGAGCACCCATGCCGCGATCAACCCAAAGAACGCATTGATTACGGCGGCAATCGCGGACGCACCCAAACTTAATTTATAGGAAGCCACCACACGCGGCGACGCGATGGCCGTCACAACGTGCGCCCAATCCAGCGTGCTCGTCTTCACAATAAGCATGGATAAGGGAATCAGGACAATCAATCCCAGATACAAAATCGTATAGCCCAGCGAAAGACCAAAGCCGGGCAGCACGAAGCGTTTCTTCACATGAAGTTTCACAGGGGCTATTAAACCAGTACCCAGGGGCCAGTAGCCAGCCCCTAATGTCCAAGGCGTTGGAATTAGCATCGTGTTCGTTCGTTTCATTAGTCGTCTTTCAGTCATAGTTCATCCAAAATTGCAGGAGAACGGCGGCAAACCGGAGAATCGGGATGCCGGAACAGCGGCCAGCCAGAGTGGCGGTGATAGGTACTTTTTATAAGAGTACCACTCCCCGAAGTTTCGGTTAGCCGCTGTTCCGGCAACCCGCCTCTCTGGCCTACCCGCCATTCGCCGTTATTTCGTCGGTTGATAGATCTGGTCGAAGATCCCTCCATCCGCAAAATGCGTCGTCTGCGCCTTGGTCCAGCCACCGAACGTGTCATCGATGGTGAAGAGCCTCAGCTTGGGAAACTGCGCCGCGTATTTCGCCGCCACATCCGCGGAACGGGGACGGTAATAATTCTGCGCTTCAATTTCCTGTCCCGCGGGCGTATACAGAAACTTCAGATACGCTTCGGCAACATCCTGCGTCCCGTGTTTTGCGGCGACACGGTCCACCACCGCGACGGGTGGCTCCGCCAGAATGCTGATCGGCGGATACACGATTTCAAACTGCCCGGCGCCCAGTTCTTTTTGCGAAAGAACCGCTTCATTCTCCCAGGACAAGAGCACGTCGCCAATGCCGCGCTGCACGAACGTCGTCGTCGCTCCGCGCGCGCCGGAATCCAGCACCGGCACGTTTTTGTAGAGCTTCGTGATGAAGTCCTTCGCTTTGGCGTCGTCGTTGTTGAACTCTTTGAGCGCCGCGCCGTAAGCGGCGAGGTAGGCCCAGCGCGCGCCGCCTGATGTTTTGGGATTGGCGACGATGATGCCGACGCCCGGTTTCACCAGGTCATCCCAGGTTTTAATGCCTTTGGGATTTCCCTTGCGCACGAGGAACACGATTGTCGAGGTGTAGGGCGTGCTGTTGTGCGGCAGCCGTTTTTGCCAGGCTTTATCCAGGATGCCTTTGTCCGCGATCGCGTCGATGTCATACGCCAGCGCGAGCGTGACGACGTCCGCGTCCAACCCATCGATGACGGCGCGGGCTTGTTTGCCCGAGCCGCCATGCGATTGATTGATCGTGACCGTGTCGCCCGTTTTCTTTTTCCAATCGTCCGCGAAGGCCTTGTTGACGGCCTGATATAGCTCGCGCGTCGGATCGTAAGAGACGTTCAGCAGCGTGATGTCTTTGGCGAAGGCGCTGCCCGCGAAACCGACCGCGAGAAACGTCGCCAGGATGCTTTTGCGTGGGATGGTGGTCATGATCATCTCCTTAGAATGCGATCTGCCAGCGGGTATCGATAATGCGTTCGATCGGCCGATTACTGATGGCTCGCGCGGTTCCATTGCCGTCTTTGAACCAGGTCTCTTCATAATCCGCCACGAACTTCACGAATTTATTCAGGTACCAGTTCACACCCAGCGTATAGGCCGTAGCGCGGGAGGCCGAGGTTGTTTGGTTGGCAAAACCCAGCGCAAAGGTATCCGGATCGATCTGCAACTGCTGCACGCGCGCCGCGACTTCCCATGCGCCCCACGTGTGCGCCTGAAGATCGAAGTTCTTCTTCGGCGTCACACCGGTGTAAGACGCATCTTCGCCCGTGAGAACCCATGATGCAGCAGCCTGCCAAGCGTCGTTGGTGAGGCGGGTTTGCAGCCTTCCCGTCTGAGCAACTTGGCTGGTTTGCGTGTATTCTCCATAAACCCCTAAAGGCCCCAGGTAAAAGTTCGCTTCCGGATTGAGGCGGCTTTGTTCGCCATTGAAAGAAACCGCGTTGTAGGAAAAGAACTGCTCCTGTCCAGCGGCTGTCTTAAAGGTAGGCAGGTTGTTGTTATCGCCCGTGTAGCTTCCGGCTAATCCGAATCCAAGCTTCTGGAGCGGGGTAACCGCCGTGTTTTTGAACGGCTGCGTGAAGATGCGCAAGACGCCTTCTTTCGCGTTATTCGTGTCGGAGTCCGGCTGGAATCCGCCGTCGGCTTCGCCATTCGTAAAGGCGGCTTGATACGTCACCGCGTTGCCGAAGAATCCACCGTAGAGTTCAAGGCCGGTATCGCGCTGCGGAATGAGGTCCGCGGTCAATCCCCGTTCGGCAAACGTAAGGTAGCTGTCCGTTTGAAGCCGTTCCAGGCCCAGCGGTTCTTTGAATTTACCGACGCGCAGATTGGCGTAAGTCGCGGGTTTCACGTCCAGATAGGCGTCATAGATGGCCGCGGTATTGCCGCCGAAGTCCGGCTGCAGGAAGAAGTCAAAGTTGTGGTAGATCGTGCCCGAGAGAATCGGACGCACGCGCCGCAACAAGAATTGACTGACCGTAGGTGCTTGTCCTGAAGCATCCACGGCGGCGGAGTACGATTGCGTTTTGTCTCCGCTGCCCGTGTAGAAACGGCCGTCCGCCTGAATCAAGCCCTGAAACCGGAGCAGGAAATTCCCGTCATCCGATTGCAGCGCGAAACCCGAACGTCCGGCGGTCGCTTCGCCCGCGGGCGGGTTTTGCGAGGCGGTGGGTTGCCCCGGTGAGACCAGTCGATCATTATGCGCCTGCTCCTGGGACTGCACTTGCGTCTGCAGGGTTTTGACCTGCTGGTCCAAAGCATCGAGTCGTTGTTCCAACGCGCTGGGGGTTCCAGTGGCCGCCGGAGGCGCGATATCTTCGCTCCAGGCCAGGTTATGGAAACCGCCGAGTGTCACGCTGACGAACCCTGAAACAATCACTGCCCAACTTTTTTTTCTAATGCCGTACATGATAGATCTCCCTTTATTTTTTAATTCTGCGCATACCCGCCACTACTGCTTTGGCGGATTATCCCTCAGACGTCTTGGGGATAAAAAAACCCACGCCGAATACCGGAGTGGGTAAAAAAATCCCACCCGGTTCGGGGTGGGCCTTCGCGTCAGATTGGTTGTTAGTCTAAATTACCAAGCGCAAAGCACCGCATCCCCGTGCATTCTCATGCACATGGGCATCGACATCATCATCGCGGTGGTCTGGCTGTTGGCACTTTGCATAACGCGATAATTCTACGGATTTAATTTTGCTTGTCAATAATTATTTTTGGGCGAACATCGTAAAATAAAAGGATGAACTGCCCCAAATGCAAAATGGAAAATCCTGCGGGCGCCTCCTACTGTGAATTCTGTTATGAGCGATTCCAGGGGCACAGCGCGGCGAACACGTACATCCAGGCCATGCAGCGCGCGCGCGCCATGGAAAACAAAAATGTCTTCCCCTCCGACCAGAAGGCGGCCGCGCCTTCCGCGCCTTCAATTGATTTCTCGGCGAAGGGAAAGCAGGCTGTGCGCGCAATATCGGAATTTTTTGCGCGCTTCTGGCGTCCGCTCAGCGTCTTGGCCGCGGGATTTTTGCTTCTCTTCTTTATCGAAGAAAGCTTGAATCCCGTCATCCGCTTTCATTATTTCGGCGCCCGCTTAACGTACGCGTTTCCTGCGCAGACAACGCTCACCTATGTGTTTGGCTCGACGACCAATGTCGCGCGTTGGTCGGAGCGCGGCAGAAACATGGATACCCCGCTCGGCGATCTAAAAATAGCGGACGTGGCTACCGTGAACGTCCTGGGAACTCCTGAAAAAAAGCATAAGACAACCCCCGTTACGCTCTCGTCAACCAACTGGCTGCTGGAGATCTATCGTAAAAAAGGGCTGGAGAGTCATCTCTTGAATCAATTTGCCCCTGCGCATTTCTGGATGGATGCCCATGGGGTGGTAATACGCCGCGAACAAGGCACGTCTATTCGGATCGCCAAAAGCCTCGCCTTTCTCGCATTGACATTTCCGGCGCGACGCCTCCACGAAACGACGAACTGGTCGGACACGGCGCAATGGACCGATGCGCTCGACGGGTGGACTGTGGATTGGTCCGCGCAGCGACGCTGGCAGGTGGATAGCGCCAGCACCTGTGGCGACGATTTTTGTCTTCAGCTCCGTTATGACGCGTTGCTGACGCCACACGTGGTCGATGAGCCGGCCTGGATGAGCGGCGCGATCTGGCCGCGGGTTGTCGTGCACGGAACGGGGACTGTTGTTTTTAACGTGACGCGACATGCCTTGGTATCGCATCATCTTGAGTATGCGGAGACCTTGCGCGGCGCGATTTCGGATGTGGGCCGCATTCCAAAAAATATGCGCGTGGGACGGCGCGCGTTTCATGCGCCGGGAGAGATCGTTTTTGACTTAAAAAACAGTTCGTCCCTGCAAAGAAATTGAGACTCTTTTTTTCTTCGTCGAAGACTTGACAGACATCAACCCGTAGAGGTATGACTTGCATCGGCTACTAGATCTAGTGGCCGCAATCAAACAAATGAAGACCGTAGGGCTTGCCTCCGGGGGGAGATTTTAGATGAAAAACCAAACCAATAAAGGGCTCACCGTCACATCCCGTTTCAATCCCAAAGACCAGGCGGTTTTTGATGCAATCCCCTGGGAAGCGCGCGCCTCTGTAATCCGCAATCCCGATGGATCGGTTGTGTTTGAGATGACCAATATTCGCATCCCCAAAGGCTGGTCGCAGGTGGCGACCGATATCATCGCCCAAAAATATTTTCGCAAAGCCGGCATTCCTGCGCATACGAAGAAAGTCGCCGAACCCGGAATCCCGGAATGGCTCCAGCGTTCGGAGCCGGACGAAGCCGCGCTGGCCGCGCTTCCTAAAGAGAAGCGCTATGGATCCGAACTGGACGCCCAGCAGGTCTTTCATCGCTTAGCCGGCTGTTGGACCTACTGGGGCTGGAAGCACGGCTATTTTAAGACGGAAGGCGATGCCAAAGCCTATTACAACGACATGGCCTACATGCTCGCCATGCAGATGGCGGCGCCCAACTCTCCCCAATGGTTCAACACAGGCCTGCACTGGGCCTATGGCGTGACCGGGCCGGCGCAGGGTCATTACTATGTGGATCCGGCCACGGGCGTGATGAAAGAGTCTGTAAATGCCTATGAACACCCGCAGCCGCATGCCTGCTTCATTCAATCGGCCACGGATGATCTCGTGAACCCCGGCGGCATTATGGATTTGTGGGTCCGCGAAGCGCGCATCTTTAAATATGGTTCCGGCACGGGCTCCAATTTTTCCGATATTCGCGGCGCCGGCGAACCGCTGTCTGGCGGCGGTAAAAGCTCGGGCCTCATGTCCTTCCTTAAGATAGGCGACCGGGCCGCGGGCGCGATTAAATCCGGCGGCACCACGCGCCGGGCCGCGAAAATGGTCACGCTCGACTTGGATCACCCGGACATCGAAGAGTTCGTGAACTGGAAAGTCAAAGAAGAACAAAAAGTCGCGGCGCTCGTCACCGGTTCCAAGCTCTGTAAAAAACATTTGAACGAAATCATCAAAGCCGTGCATGGCTGGACGGAAAGCGCGGAGAAGCTCGATCGCAAAAAAAACACGCGCCTGGCCGCCGCCATCCGCGCCGCCAACGTATCGATGATTCCACAGAATTACATTGAACGCGTCATTGAACTGGCCGCGCAGGGCGTCTCCGAAATTTCCTTTGACGAATACAACACAGACTGGACGTCCGAAGCCTACCTGACGGTCTCGGGTCAGAATTCCAACAACTCCGTGCGCGTGCCGAACGCCTTCATGGATGCGCTTCTGAACGATGGCGAATGGCCTGTCTACTGGCGTACGGAAAAAGCCAAAGCCGCCAAAGAAGGGCGCGAACCCAAGCCGCGCAAAATTATCAAGGCGAAAGAACTCTGGGACCAGATCTGCTACGCCGCCTGGGCGAGCGCCGATCCCGGCATTCAGTTTGACACCATCATCAACGACTGGCACACCTGCCCGGCGGACGGACGCATCAACGCGTCGAATCCGTGCAGCGAATACATGTTCCTGGATGACACGGCCTGCAATCTGGCTTCCATCAACCTGATCAAGTATTACGATGCCACCTCCGGCCGCTTTGACATCGCGATGTACAAGCATGCCACGCGCCTCTGGACGATCACGCTGGAAATTTCCGTGACCATGGCGCAGTTCCCCTCGCGCGCGATCGCGGAAAAGTCTTACATTTTCCGCACGCTGGGCCTGGGCTATGCCAATCTGGGCGCGCTGCTCATGGTGCAGGGCATTCCCTATGACTCCGAAAAAGGCCGCGCCATCTGCGGCGCGTTGACCGCCATCATGCATATGGGCTCTTACGCCACGTCGGCGGAAATGGCCTCTGTCGTCGGACCGTTCGCGGGCTATGAAAAGAATAAAGAGAATATGCAGCGCGTGATCCGCAACCATCGCCGCGCCGCGTATCCCACCAAGCGGGAAGAGTACGAAGCGCTTTCCGTCGCGCCCGTCACGCTCAAACCGGATTATTGCCCGGATGATTTGCTCAAAGCCGCGCAGGAAGAAGCCGATCGCGCATTGACGATGGGCGAGAAGCACGGCTTTCGCAACGCGCAAGTCACAGTGATCGCTCCCACGGGAACCATCGGGCTTTCCATGGACTGCGATACCACCGGCATTGAGCCGGACTTCGCGCTCGTGAAATTTAAAAAGCTGGCCGGCGGCGGCTATCTCAAGATCATCAACAGCTGCATTCCCCCGGCGCTCAAACAGATGGGCTATACCACGATGCAGATCGAGGATATCGTCCGCTACTGCAAAGGCACGGCCTCTTTAAAAGGCTGCCCGCACATCAATGCGGATTCCCTGAAAGACAAAGGATTTACCGACGAAGCCATCGCCAAGATCGAAACCGCGCTCCCGCAGGCGTTTGAAATCAGTTTCGCCTTTAACCAGTTCACGCTGGGCGAAGAGTTCTGCAAAAACGTGCTCAAAGTCACGGACGAGCAGCTGGCCGACTGGTCTTTCGCCATCCTGAAGCATTTGGGCTTTACGACGGAGCAGATCGCGCAGGCCAACGAATATGTTTGCGGCACGATGATGCTGGAAGGCGCGCCGCATTTGAAAGCGGAGCACCTGCCGGTCTTTGACTGCGCCAACAAATGCGGCGCCAAAGGCCAGCGCTACATCGCGCCCTTCGCGCATCTGCGCATGATGGCCGCCGCGCAGCCGTTCATTTCCGGCGCCATTTCGAAAACGATTAACTTCCCCCATGAAGCGACGATTCGCGACATTAACGAAGCCTATGTGGAATCCTGGCAGCTCATGCTCAAAGCCATTGCGCTTTATCGCGACGGTTCAAAATTGAGCCAGCCGTTGAACGTCACTTCCGATGCGGGCGATGAAGCGTCCGTCACGATGGCGGACCTCCAGGAAGGGCCGCTGCGCATCGCGGAGAAGATGGTGTACCGTTACCTGGCCAAACGCCGCCGCCTGCCGTACCGCCGCGCCGGCTACACGCAGAAAGCCAAGATCGGCGGCCATACCATCTACCTGCGCACCGGCGAATACGAGGACAACACCCTCGGTGAAATTTTCGTCGATATGCACAAAGAGGGCGCCGCATTCCGTTCCCTCATGAACTGTTTCTCGATCGCGATTTCGTTGGGCCTGCAGCATGGCGTGCCGCTGGAAGAATTTGTCGAAGCGTTTGTCTTTACGCGCTTTGAACCCAATGGCATGGTGGCCGGCAATCCGCAGATTAAAATGACCACCTCCATCATCGACTACATCTTCCGGGAACTGGCCATCAGCTATCTGGACCGCCAGGATCTGGCGCAGGTGTCGGCCGAAGACCTGCAGTCTTCCGCGATTGGGGACCCGACGGTGCAGCAGCCGGATTTCTCCGACGAAGAAATTATCAGCGAGCGCATGGTGGAAACCAAAGAAAAAACGCAAGCGCCCATGAACATGAATCCCAAGTCATCGCACATCTCCAACTACAGCAGTGGCGCGGCTTCCAATCCCACAGCGTCCTCACCCGCGCCGATCGTCGGCTTCAAACCCGTCTCGGCGGGCGCGGCCCCGGGAAGTTTCATCGCCAAAGCGCGCGAAGCGAAAATGAAAGGCTACGAAGGCGACCCCTGTCGCGAATGCGGCCAATTCACCATGGTGCGCAACGGCACCTGCCTGAAGTGCGACGCCTGCGGCACCACCAGCGGCTGCAGCTGAACAAAAAAATCCTTTAACATGCCGCTTATTTTCCCTCTCCCGCGAAACGTGGGAGAGGGTTGGGTGAGGGCACAAACAGCCGTCGCCGTTGGTCTTCGGCCCAACTCCCCCTTTGGGCCATTCAGGCCGAAATTATGTCCAAATGCCCCATGGCTCCGCCGAAAGGTGTTCTATAAAATCATCAGACATGCATACCACGGTTGCGCGGCTCCTTCGGTTGTTAATGATCACCACGCTGTTGGTCGACCCGGCTTTCGCTTCGGCTTTATCGGCACGGCCTGCGTCCGCCAATAGGGCACCAGTCACTTTTTTATCGCAGACCCTGGCACCCCAGCTTGTCGCGGAACAGCTGAGGCAGCCCCTCCTGGGTCCGCATATGCACCGCCTGATCGTCCTCCTGGCGGTGAGCTTGCTTCTGGCGCGCGGTTCGTCGTTAATGGGACAAATACCTGATTCACGTCCCAGGCCAAATTCGTACAGCCGCGCGATCCAGGCCATCGAACGCCACGATGCGCGTCAGATCAATCGCAATTCCGACGAAATCCGCCGGCTGGCCCGGGATGCGACCGTTTCGCCGGACGCGCGTGCCGCTGCCCGCGCCGTCGTCCGTCAGATGACACAACAAATCGAGCGGAGATCAGAGGCTTTGGGCGCCCTCGAAGGTCGGTTCGCCGGAAGCACCCCGTCCTTGCGCGCCAAGGCCCTCGAAGAACTTCGCGGGCCGGCTCTCTGCGTGGAGGCGGAGATGGCCGCCGTTGAGGGGTTAAAAGAAGTCCTCTCCAATCCATATCCGGAATTGACTCCTCAGGCCATCGATATGGCGGCGGAAACTGTCAGCCAACTTGAGAATGCCTCTTTAGTTTTCGATCTGATGAAGCGGGTTATTGAACTGGGTCTTGTCGTACCGGAACTCTCGCCGAAAATTGACCAGTTCTTTGAACGCCTTCCACATGGGCGCTTGGCCCCAACGATCATTGTCGTGCTCACCGACTACACGCATCGTCTCGGAGAGAGCGTCCGCGATGCGGCCAAAGACGATCGTTTTTTTTACGCCTGGCGGCTGTATCGCGACCAATACCGCCCGATGACGAAATGGTTCAGGTCCTACGATAGGCGCGAATACTATCGCTGGACAAGAGAATCAGGGCTGAATCCTCTTTATGGCGAAATTAATTCGACCCTGCTCTGGCTGGTCGCTGGTTTTACCGGAAGTTTGATTTTCTATGTGATCCGTCGCCTCGTCGCGCTGCCTGCGAATGATTTAAAGAAGTTTGCACGTTTCCAAACGCTCTTGAGCGAGAGCGGATTCGGCAACAACCATGGAACTCCACTAGAGGCTGTGGCCCGACTGGGCATGAATGAGCGTCTCCCATCGACCCTTCTGCGCTTATTCTATGTCGCAACCCTTTACGGAAAAGCGGTCGATGGGGACCGGGCTATCCTGTCGACGGCTTCCTTATCCGTCAAGGCTATCGACGAGGCTTTACAGTTCGCCGGTTTTACGTCGATCGCGCATGCCGATAGCGTGCGCTCATTCAGTTCTAATTCTACGGATGTGGTTATTTATCACGAGGTCAACCCGGATCGTTCCGCATGGGCGGAAACCTTCCGTGTTCTTCGGCCAGGAAAGTGGTTACTGGTGAAACTGCTGGCAGGCCCCCCCGACCACCATGCCCCTAAAATCCTATCGGACATTCGTGAGGAAGGCTTTGAGATCATCCACGTCGTTACGGGTACGGGAATGATTTACGCACAAAAACCTTTTCTTGACTGGCGCGGTATGCTGAAGGTCCGGCGGACCTCCATTCTGCGTCAGTTACTTCACCGCCGCACGAGGTCCCAATCCCCTCAGAATCTGCCCCTGGTCGACGCGTAAGGCGCGTATCGCCGGGACTCGCCGGGGACGCTCTGCAAGACTGCAACCTTTCTTCATCAGAAATTAAGAAAATATCATGTCCTCGCCCCCTATCGTCTTAGATAGCCGAGCTTAAATCGCAGGGAGGAGCGGCGTCAACAGCGTGGACATTTTTTCCAAGGGGAAAAAGCGGACCGAGACATCGCCCATGCGTTTTTCATACGGCTTCGCCACATCAGAGGCCACGATCCAATTCTCCCCCTTTGGATAGAGGCGTCGGAAGGCGCGAAATCCGGCGGCGTCCGCGTGGTCCGCAGACCATTTGCACTCCAAAGCGATAGGATCGCGGCCGCGCGGCTCCACAATAAAATCCACTTCGCTGCCCCCCTTGGTTCGCCAGTATCGGACCGACAGGCTTCCCTGGGCAAGGGCAAGGATTTCATTTAAAACGATATGTTCCCATAAGATGCCCTTATCTTCCGGACGGAGTGGATGCCAATTCCGCGCCCAGCAGACGAAACCGGTGTCAAACGCATAGACGCGCGGGGCCAATACGATTTCCGTGCTCCGATGGGTGGAAAAGGGCCGAACCACTTGCATGATCCCCGTGGCTTCCAGAGCATGAAGGTAATTCAGAATAGAGGTTCGACTCACTTCGCTGGTTTTGGCGAACCGGGTCGCTTCAAAAATGCCGCCGCTGTCGATCAGAAGCAGCTCAAAAAACTTTTGGAACCCCGCTCGATTTTCGATCCGAAAAAGCTCTTGAATATCCTTGGCCCAGAAGGAGTCCATCCATTCCTGAAAAGCGCGCTCCGGAAACGTCTCTTCGAGATAGAATGGCGGCAGGCCTCCCATCTGCAAACGATGCTCTAAAGGTCGTTTTGGAAACATCTCGCGATCGGCTTCGATGAGCGGCGTTAAGTGCAATTCATATTTTCGGCCCGTCAGAGTATCGCGAAATTTCCGTGAGGCCTGTAACGTGGAAGACCCTGTGGCGATGATGCGCAGCGCCGGGAAGTGGTCGGCGGCAATTTTCAGAAGTTCGGAGGGATTGGCCAACCGGTGAATTTCGTCCAAAACCAGTCGCTGGGAACCGAAACGTTTTAAGAAGGATTCCGAATCTTCCATCATGCGCCGCGTGCTAAGGAGCTCGCAATCCAAATATTCAACACCAGGAATGCTTTGACACAATGTCGTTTTCCCCGCTCTACGGGCGCCAGAAAGCCACAGGACATTTCGCTTAGACAAAAGCGCCTCGATCAGACGAAGCCAGTGATTTCTTATAACCATATGCACTTATAATGTCATTTGGTACATCTAAATGCAATAGTAATAGCAGTTTAGAAAACCCGAAGACCACTGTTTTCTTGAACATGGTCTTCCACCTCGGCATCGGGGTCCGAGGGTGTCGTGTATCAATACCCGCGCGCCAAGTTCTATGACGCTGTGTTCGTCAGGCCGTAATTTTTCGTAGCCCTTTAGACCGATACATCTAGTGCATGTCCCGCGATGCCTTTGGACGCGGGTTTACGCAGCACATAAAATTGACCTGGAGCCTCTTGGGTTTCGAAACTGTTTTTTGGAATTGAGCGGTTCAGGACATTAAAGCCAATCTCCGAAAAATCGGCCGCCGTTAATAAAACGGATGACCATCCGGTCACAATCCAAAGACCGGATGCCGGAAGAGCCGCAAAAATCCGTTCAGCCACAAGATGGGCGTCCTCCCGTGAAAGAACGTCCTTATTGAGTCCGCCCGAACTAATGACGACGTCCGGTTTTCGCAAAAGGAGCGCGACAAAATCTTCAACGGTTCGAATGTCTCGCTGATAGAGTTGGACTCCGAACACCATTAATGACTCAACCGCTTGCTCAAGCAAGAAGGCATTGCGATCGATGAGCGCGTAATCCGCGCGCGTGAACTGCTCACGCAGACGCTCGATGAGCCGGCCATTACCCCCCAAAAGATCGACGACCAAAGGCCGACGAGGTCCGCGGAATTCGCTAAGCGCGATCGCTATCATTCGTTCAATCCAAGGGTCGATAAAAGCACTGTAAATATAATAATGTTCAAAGCAATCCCAGGCATCCCAATAGGCATTGTCAAACCCGTTTCCAAGCTCTTGCGTTGTGCAAAATTCCGTCTCAACACCGTCCGTGAATCTTAATAATTGCAGGATTGTAGAACCTGGCCGAACACCCAAAAGCACCGCTTCCTTAACGGAAGCATCATAGAGCAACGTTTCTTCTTGAGAAGTATCCGGTTGGTACCGGGCCTGAATTATCAACGTACTCAGGGGATGTCCAGGACCCAACGTTAATCCACGGACGCCGAAATCGATCCTCCAATAGCCAGGCTTGGGAACGCTAGGCAATGAAGAGGTTTGAACGACCGTCGTGCGGACGACTGCGTCATCCAAAATTTTCTGAATCTGAATGCGCTTCTCCTTAGCGGATCGGATTGTGATAACCGCCGGTTGCCTATAGGGATTGGCAGGAGGAAGTTGCGGTCTCTTTAGCCCGGATAAAGTCGGGGAGGGCTTTGATAACCGGATTTCCCAGCCGATTAAAATTTTTTCCGGGTCCCCGTCTTCTTTGTGAAAAGTCGATTCAATCGGTCGCGGAGCAGAATCCAGCTGAAGGCCGTATTTTTTGGCCCGTAGTCCAAAATTTCGCATGGCTTCGGGCGAAAATTCCGTCGATGCGCGCGCCAGCTCAACGTACAAGTATTCCCTATTTACCTGATGGAGCAGATGCCGGTAATTAACGTAGAGCCATGCCACCGGTCTCCCAACGGTGTTCAGCAACTCATTGGCGACGGTCATTTCTGACAACGCACCGGTTAATAAGCGCGTATCATGGCGTGCGCTTTTTGTTATTTCGATCAGGTCTTCGAGTCTTGAGAGGGCTGTTTCAAGTGCGGGATCGAGATGAAGAACGGGTTTTTTTCGTAATAAGGCCAGGGCCGCTGGATAGAGGCCAATGGCATCCAGCATGTTAGCTTGCGCGATCGCCGAAGGCATGTTCCGAACCATCGGGGAGTTAGAGTGATGCGTGACCAAAACGGCAAGGCCCTCTGGTTTGAGAGTTCGCGCGATTTCGCTTAAAGAGCGCTCCGAATCACCATAACCAAAACCGTGCATCGACATGACAAAATCAAAAGAGTCGTTGGGAAACGGCATCGCTTCCATCGGCGCGGAATAAAAATGCACGCCGTCTGGAATCTCTTCGGGAGGTAAATTCGCTTTATCCAGCGCGTACAGCTCGAAATGCGCATTTTCTTCCCGAGCGACTTCGAGCGCAATCTGTGTGAGTCCAAATCGGCCCGAAGCCAAATCTAGAATCCGCGCATTCGGATGGCTTCGTGCCAGGCGCCGCAGTTCTTGCCGCCATAAGCCGGCTATTTCATATTCGTAGGGCCCGCCCATCGTTGTTCTTCCGATTCCCAAGGTTCGAACGAAGTAGGTGGCGAAATCGGCAACCCGGCTACCGATCATCTCGGGTAAAAAACGAATGCGCCGTGTCGCGTCAGATGGCGAAGACAATAAAATGGCTTGGAGGATGTCGAATACGGCGGAAAAGAACCGAACTTTGTCCGCTGGAGGAGCGCCGGAATCCAAAAGATACTCGCGAGCCCGTTCACCCTCCTCTTGGTCTACTTCAATCGTCGCGCTGGGACGAGCGCTTCCGACATCCAACGGGCGATCGGCGAACGCCTCGGAAGAAAATAATTTCCCCGGCTCGGAGGTTATGTGCCGCAGGGGACCGACGGCGAAAGCAGTTCCAATCTCACTGAAGGCAATACAGACTGTCAGGAGAATAGCCGTCAGACATTGAAGGGATTTAGGCATAGATTTCGTACGCGTGTCGTACCGGAAAGCTTATCGGAAACCACTTAGAAAAAGAATGCGTCAAACCGCCTTTTTTTGTTGGGCGGAATGGCCCGATAAATCTGGGTCTTACGTGTCAAAGATTCTTTGGATAGAGGGAAGCTTTATAGCGGATCAAACCTTTGACACTTTTACGTCTGACACTGATGTCGATGGTGCGCAACGGCACCTGCCTAAAGTGCGACGCCTGCGGCACAACAAGCGGCTGCAGCTGATTTAAATCCCCTCTCCCGCGAGAAACATAGGAGAATCCTCCCAGTCTTCACGGGCGAGCATTTCCTTCTTATGGGTCCGTTGGCGCGAGAAAAATGGCCTTTCATCCCATGGGGTTACTGATGTGGGTTCTATAGACTATTTACGCTTATGAACCGGCGATTTACGCAGGCCATTGCCCTCCTACTGATCTTCGGCCTTCTGGCGGACCCGCGTATGGCGTTTGCCTCTCATTTCAATGCAATCTCAACCAACGATCATTCATTACGCCTGCAAACGGAAGCTTTGGACACCATCAAGCTGCAATACCCTTATCTCCCGGGCTGGCTCCGCAATCAACACGAACCGGTTCATAAACCCTTGCGACTCTCGAGCAGGGCGGGCAGCACGAATAACAGCTTTCTGCTACTAATGCTCCTGGTGTGGTACTGGTTCTTCTTGATGCCGACGCTCTTATTTTCTCCATTTTCGTCTTCGCACAGGTCGAGTTATTCTTACTCAAGCCCATTGTTTTCGCATCACGATGACGATGAGGCTCATTATGCCGAGACGCGCTGGCTGGATTTTATCGATGGGAAAAATTATGTCATTGCGCAACGTCGAGTGGGAAACGACGATGCCGCCGACGAGCGCATCAAACATTTGGGGCACATTGCCTTGCGAGACACGTCTTCCTATTATGATTTCTCAATCCAAGATAGCGAATATGCCCAAGGGGCTTTAACCTTAGTGACGCTGGAAGGCACACCGACGGATCGGGGTAAAGCGATGGACGCCCTTCTCCGCATAGCGCGCACGGATTTCAGCATGTCCAATCATATAGCGGACCGCCGGGAAAACCTCGACCAGCTTGTGGCCTTAATGGGCGGGCCATCGGAGAACGCTTGGCGTGCGGCAGCGCTTCTACGCTCGGCTACTATTCCCGACTCCTTTATTGATGAGGCCCTCATCCGCAGGCTTTTGATGATTGACTTGAAGCGTCAAAAGGGTCAAAACGCAAATTCATCGACTGTAACCACTAAGGCAACGAATGGGATTCAAGAGGTTTTCCGCTGGAATGTTTTAAACCAAGAAAGAGGCACGGCTGTGGCCTTGACCGTCCTGTATGATCCGGCGACACCGAAAAATCAAGCGGAACTTCTGCAAAACGAGTTGGTGGCGGCAGGCAATGAAATTCCTATGCGAAAAGATTCCCGGGCCCTTGTTACTTTTGCGCCCGGATTAAAGCGAATCGATGATGAGCGTGCCGCCGACAAAGCAAAAAAGGCACAAATCGAAGCCAAAGTCAGGGCCGAACTGGCACGGGACGAAAAAAAGAACTTCTATAATTTGTGGCTCTACTTTGGCGGAGGCATCGGTCTCGGTCTGGCTTCACTAGGTCTCGGCTGGGGGGTCGTTAAACTCGCGTATCGTACGCCTAGCGGCATCAAAAGATCGGCCTGATCGGCTTTCCCTTCCTCACAAATACGTCGTATTACCTTCCGTGTGACAACTCCTAGTGCCTCATAAAATTACCTCACCACGCATTGGATTCCGGCCTCAAGCTTCAGAGAGTGGTGTGTTATAATCACCGCACATTTTCCACCAAGAGAGATTTTTATGGGCAATGCAAAACTACTGAAACTGGGACTTCCCAAAGGCAGCCTGCAAGAGGCTACGATTGACATTTTTAAACGGGCGGGCATCCGCGTGTATGCCTCCGAACGCTCCTATTTTCCCGCTTCCGACGATGACGAACTCGAAATCATGCTGGTGCGCTCGCAGGAAATGGCGCGCTATGTGGCCGATGGTGTGTTCGACGCGGGATTGACCGGTCACGATTGGATTACCGAATCCGGAGTCACTGTTCAGGAAGTTTGCGAACTGCTCTATGCCAAGACGGGGTTTCGGCCCGTGCGTTGGGTGCTGGCGGTTCCCAATGATTCGCCGATTAAAACGGTTAAGGATTTGGAAGGCAAGCGGATCGCCACGGAGCTCGTGGGCTTTGTCACGAAGTGGCTCAAAAAAAAGGGCGTGAAGGCGGAGGTGGAATTTTCCTGGGGCGCGACGGAAGCAAAAGCCGGAACACTGGTGGATGCGATTGTCGAGCTTACAGAAACCGGTAGCTCCCTACGCGCCAACAAGTTGCGCATCGTCGAAGAATTGCTCACCTCCAGCACGCGCTTCATCGCCAACACGCAGGCCTGGAAGGACACCTGGAAACGCGAGAAGATGGAAAATCTGGCCATGCTGCTCAAGGGCGCGATTGCCGCGGAAGGCCTGGTCGGCCTCAAAATGAACCTCGAGCAGAAAAATTTGCAGAACCTCATGAAACTTTTGCCCGCGCTCAAGCGTCCCACGATTGCGCCGTTGTCCGAGGCGGGCTGGGTGGCCATTGAAGTCGTGATCGAAGAAAAATTGGTGAAGCGGCTGATTCCTCAGCTCAAGCGCGGCGGCGCCGAAGGAATCATTGAATATCCTCTGAATAAAGTGATTCCTTAATCCCGAGGGCTTATGAAACGACTCCTTCCTTTTATTCTGATCATTGTTCTCGTAATCGGTTGCGTGGTGGCTCCCTTTGTGTTGTTCCGCCCGGAGAATTACCGCAAGCCGCTCATGGATCAGCTCAGCAAGATATTCCGACACCAGGTGCTGATCGGCAAAATTGACGCGCATTATTTCCCGCCGCAGATTGTTCTCCAGCAAGTGAGCGTTTTAAAGACGCCTGAAATCCGCTATCTCGCCGTCAATCAAGTCACGGTTTCTCTCGGCTGGCGCGCCTTGTGGGGACAAACCGACGCACCCACGGGCGTGCAGCTTTCCGGCGCGCATGGGGTGATCACCCGGCTTCCCTCCGGCGCGTGGGATTATACGGACTGGTGGCCCAATGGATCGGGAGGCAGCGGTAAAACCGGCCATCCGGACATCACGATTAAAAATTCCGATCTTTTGTGGGTGGATGATTTTGCGCCGGCCCACGCTGAAGTGCAAATGAAAAATTTGGAAGGCCAGTGGAGCGCCGCCGGCGGGGCGTTGACATTGACGGGCGATCTGGGCGGCGCGATGCTTCCGGCTACGTTTAATTTCCAGGCCAAAGGTCCGCTGGGCATGGGCGATTGGTCCGGCGAGGCCAAGCTCACTGATGGCGGACGCACGGCGGATATTCAGCTGCGCCGACAAGCAGGCCTGTGGCAGGCCACGGTTCATTCCGCGGAATGGCGGCTGGACAGCACGGCGGCCCTGGCACGGTTTTATGGACGTCTGCCCGGGGTCCCGTCCGGCGCCGGCTCTTCTTTTTTAAGGGATTGGAAAGCGGATTTTACGTCGATCGGCGCCACCACCACCTTTACGCACAGCGCGACGATCGATGGCGGCACGACCGAGCTTAAAGGCGCCATCGATGAAAAAGCGGCGGCGCGGGTCTCGCTCACCGCGGCGCTGCAAAATGTTCCCGTGGCCTCCCTGAAACCCTTAGTGGGCAGCCTTGGCGATGGGCTGGATGGAAAACTCACCGGCGTGGTCTCGAATTTTGAATTGCCGGTGTCTTCCGCGGCCTGGGAAAAAGCCCGGGCGGAGTTTGTGTTTGAAATCACAGAGGGTTCTTACCGGCTTCCGGACAGCACCCTGCAAGCCCTGAAGAAGGTGAAGACCGCGCGCTATCTGCATAAAAAATTCCCGGAACTTGAAGACAAAGGTTTTCCCTTCTCAAAGTTGCGCCTGCAGGGCATTCTCGAGCAGGGCGGAATCACGCTTCAAGAAGCCGGCCTTGTTTCCGGCGATGTCCGCGCCGCCGTGACTGGACGCTTAGAGAGCCGAGCGCACTCCCTGGATTTCTGGATGGAACTGCAGATTCATGAAGCGCTGCCGCATTTACGGAAAGAACTGCCGGAACGTTATCTCTACGGTGAACCGGGGTCGGAAAAAGTGCTGCCCATCTTTGGACGGATGCAGGGGCCGTGGTCGGAATGGAAACTGCGCGCCGCGCCGCGTTCGAAAGTGCCGGGCGCGGCCCAGAAGAAATTGCGCGCCGGTCTCGCCGTCTAACTCACCGACTTACGCCGGCTTACTTTGTTGTATCGAGATCCGGATCTTTATCGACCTTTTTAAAGAAGGGGTCGTTAAAGCCTTTGGCCGTGTCCTTTTCAACATCGCTGGGCTCCGCGGGAAGTCCGACGGGTTTTTCCTCGGACGTGGCATCGGAAATGTGGGGATCGGGCGTCGCGCCAACGGCTTTTGCGTTAAATTCCGCATCATCCGGATCGTTTTGAGGTTTATGGCCCATGGCGTAGAGCGTCCAAGACGTGGCCATAAGCGCGATGATCAACCCGAGTTGTTTTTTAGCCATAGGTTTCTCCTCTTCTTAAATCATACCTCTACTGCACATTAAAATATTTCCCTTCGGGATGATGCACGATGATGGCGCTCGTGCTTTGCTCCGGGTTCAGCTGAAATTCTTCCGTGAGCGTAACCTGAATGCGCCCTGGCTGCAACAGCTCAAACAGCTGGACCTGATCATTTAAATTCGGGCAGGCCGGATAGCCAAACGAGTAGCGGCCGCCATGGTACTTCTGCTGGAACCAGTCTTTGATGACGGGCGAATCTTCACCGGCAATGCCCAGCTCTTCGCGCATGCGGCGATGCCACAGCTCCGCCAACCCTTCGGCGGTTTCCACGCTCAGCCCATGCAGGTAGAGATACTCGCTATACGAATTATCTTTGAACAGCTTATGCGATTCATTGCTGGCCTTGGTTCCAACCGTGACGATGGAGGCGCCGAAGACGTCCATTTTTCCCGACGACACGGGCAGAAAAAAGTCGGAGATGCAACGCTGCGGCGTTTCTTTCTGCCGCGGGAACGTGAAGCGAACCCATTCCGTTTTCCGGTCTTCCCGGTAAATGATGAGGTCATCGCCCTGGGATTGCGCGGGGAAATAGCCGTAGACCACCTGCGGGACCAGGATCTGCTCCTTCAGGCAATAGTCTTTCCATTTCTGATAGAGCGGCGCCACGGTTTCTTTTAAAAGCTTCTGATACTCTTCCGCGCTCGTCTGGCCGCGTGAAAATCCCCACCGCACTTTCAAAAGCGCGGTTTCATTGATGTAGTTGAACACTTCCTTAAGGGGAATCCCGCGCGCCACGCGACTCCCCCAGAATGGCGGTTTGGGAATGGCGATATCCCGCTTCACAGGGATATGGATGGACGGAACCGCGGTTACGATCGCCGGCTCTCCCTCACGGTTAGTTTGACCAGAGCCGCCGCGGACTTCATAGAGCGTCAGCTTTTTCTCCATGTCGGGATTGGTGAGTTCGTCCATAATGCGCAGGCCGGCAAAGGCGTCCGAGCCGTAGAACACATACCCCTTATATATATCGCGCAGGTCGTGCTCTACAAATTTTCGCGTGAGCGCGGCGCCGCCCAGAATCACGGGCATGGAGATGTTGCGGCGGTTCATTTCTTCCAGATTTTCCTTCATGACCGCCGTGGATTTGACAAGCAGGCCGGACATGCCGATGGCGTCGGCCTTCTCCGCCGCCGCGACCTTCAAAATGTCATCGATCGGCATTTTAATGCCCATGTTGACGACCTTATAGCCGTTATTGGTGAGAATGATATCGACCAGGTTTTTACCGATATCGTGCACATCGCCTTTGACCGTGGCCAGCACCATCTTGCCTTTATGCGATCCCACGTCCGCCTTGGGCATGAACGGTTCCAAATATTTGACGGCGGCTTTCATGGTCTCCGCGGATTGCAGCACGAAGGGCAGCTGCATTTGTCCGGAACCGAAGAGCTCGCCCACCGTCCGCATCCCGTCCAAAAGCACCGTGTTAATGATGTCCAACGGTCCGCGGGTTTTCAACGCCTCATCCAGAATGATCTCAATGCCCTGCTTATTACCATCGATAATCCGGGCTTTCAGTTTGTCCTCAACCGTCTTCGGCTCCTCTTTGGCCGCGCGCGCGGAGACTTCTTTGGTTTCCGCGTAATGCGCCATGAGCGCGGTGAGTGGATCAAACCCTTCGCGGCGTTCATCAAAGATGAGCTGCCGGGCCAGCTCCTGTCCTTCCTTATCGATCTTATAGAGCGGCAGGATTTTCTTCGCATTGACGATCGCGGCATCCAGGCCGGCTTCGATCGCGTAATGCAGGAAGACGGAATTTAAAACCTGTCGCACCTGCGGCGCCAGGCCGAACGAAATATTGGACACTCCCAGCACCGTAAAGACGCCCGGGAGCTCCTTTTTGAGCTGACGAATGGCCTCAATGGTTTCGATGCCGGCTTTACGGAATTCTTCATCACCGGAACCGAGGGTAAAGGTCAGCGTGTCGAACAGCAGATCTTCGGGACGCAACCCAAACTTCGTCACAGCCAGATCATGAATGCGTTTGGCGATGCGCACTTTTTCCGCACGCGATTTCGCCATGCCTTTTTCATCGATCGTCAGCGCGACCAGCGCGGCCCCGTAGGTTTTGGCCATCGGACAGACCTTGTCCATGCGCTCTTCGCCGTCTTCCAGATTAATGGAATTAATGACGCAGCGTCCGCCGGAGAGTTTCAGCGCTTCTTCCAGGACGGGCGCTTCGGTCGAATCAATCATGATGGGCAGCCGCACTTGCAGCGTCATGCGCTTCATGCATTCAGTCATGTCTTTAATTTCGTCCCGCCCGACGTAGGCGGTGCACAGGTCGATCATGTGCGCGCCCTCATTCACCTCATCGCGACCCATGGCGGTCAGCGCGTCATAATCTTCCAGGGCCAGAAGATCGCGAAATTTTTTGGACCCATTGGCGTTGGTGCGCTCGCCCACGATCAGCGGCGCCGGCTCCTGTTTAAAAGGAACCTGAATGTAAATGCTGGACGCGCTGGGCTGCGGCGTGATGGAGCGCGCGAGCGGCGTCACCTGTTTCAAGGTTTCAACCACGGCCCGCAGGTGTTCCGGCGTGGTACCGCAGCAACCGCCCACGATGTTCACGCCGAAGCGCGTTACGAAATCTTTCAGATGCGCCGCCAGCTCTTTGGGTGTTAATTTGTAAAACGCCTGGCCGCCGACATTTTCCGGCAGGCCCGCGTTCGGCAATACGGAAATCGGCCGGTTCCATTGCTGCGCCAGCGTGCGCACATGTTCGGCCATTTCCTGGGGACCGGTGGCGCAGTTCATCCCGAGCGACGCGAGGGGATAGGGATCCAATGCCGTAATGGCGGCGGCCATTTCCGTTCCGACCAGCAATGTTCCCGTAGCTTCGACAGTGACCTGCACCATCAGCGGCATGTCTACTTTGCGTTCTTTGAGCGCGTCCAGGGAGCCGACGATCGCGGCCTTGCTCTGCAAAATATCCTGGCAGGTTTCAATGAGAAGCAGGTCCACGCCGCCATCGATGAGCCCGGTCGCCTGCTCCGCATAATTGCGCCGGAGAACATCAAATGTGATATGTCCCAAGGAAGGCAGCTTCGTGCCGGGGCCCATAGACCCGGCGACATAGCGCGGAAAATCCGGGGTGGAAAAGCCGTGCGCCACGCGGCGCGCCAGTTCCGCGGATTTTTTATTGAGTTCATGCGCGCGGTTTTCAATGCCATATTCGGCCAAGACCAGCCGGTTGGCGCCGAAGGAATCGGTCTCCACCACCTGGCACCCCACTTCGAAAAAGGAGGCGTGCAGCTGCTCGATCCATTCCGGATGCGTGTCGAGCAGAATTTCCGTGCAACCTTCGAGCCCCGCGTAATCATCGACCGTCGGATTGTGCGCCTGCAGATTGGTGCCCATGGCCCCGTCAAAAATCAGGACCTTTTCTTTGAGCAGTCGATCAAAATCACTTTTTTTCAAAATTTATCCTCGAATCTGATGCAGCGCATCCAGGGCAATCGCCCGCACGTTGAGATCTGGATCCCCATCCATTTTTTCCAATGCTGGAATCGCTTCGCTCGCCACGGGGCCAAAAGAACCCAGCGCGCCCGCCGCGGATCCCCGGCATTCGGCATCGGAGTCGCCCAACATTTTCGTCAACGCGGGAATCGCTTCCACCATGGGCGGTTGCAGCCCGGCCAGGCGCCGTGCCGAACGTGACCGCACGAAGGGCGCAGGATCCGTCAATCCGTCAAACAAAGCGTCACGAATCGGATCCGTTTTTTTGTCGTCCGGCTTGTCCAGCTCCGACGGGTTGCGGGCGTCCGCCTGTTTTTCTTTTTCCAACTCGGTTTTCAAATTTTGATACCGGTCCGTCTTGAGCTGCTGAATTTCTTCCAGGCTTTGTTGCTCCCGGGTCTTTTGCTGCACCGGCGTTTCGACAACTGCTGCCGGCGCCTCATCCGTTTCGGCCCGGGGCATGGCATCGAGTTTTTTCAACAACACGGCGGACTGGTCATGCACTTCCGAATCATCACTGGACAGCCCCACCATCAGCGTCGGGATAAACCGCTCCTGCGTCTCATGCGGCAGCTGATTAAATTCCACCACCGCATCTTCGCGGATTTCGCCCACGGATGATAACAGTCGATCCGACAAAGGTTGGTCTGCGGCATAAAGGGGGTACACGCAGAGAAAAAAAGCTGTGAGAATTATTTGTCTCATTACGATAAACGTTTCAATGATGCCGCATGTCTTTTAAATACGCGCTTCAATGATTGCCGGAATTTTTCTTCGCGCGTTGGGCCAGAAACAGGCGACACAATTAAATTTTTACCAGGTTTATCAATAATAAGAGCGGCGCTATTCCCGTGAGCGACCAGTTTCTTTATCATGTTATTTATAGAGGATGGCTGTTTTTTTTCAGCCATGCTGCCACGTCATCCAATTTTGGTTGTGACGCCGCTGTTTTTGAAACAAAATCAACCAATTCGAGCGACTGTACGCTAAGCTGGAAACCGTTCAGCGTCAAAAAGACGCCAGTGGCTGTAATAGCGGTGCGCTTATTGCCATCAACAAAAGGATGATTTTTGACCAAGCTGATAAATAAGGTCGCCGCTTTGGCTTCCAGCACCGGATAAAGATCCTGGCCGCCAAATGTCTGTTGAGGCTGGGCGAGCGCTGATTCCAAAAGCCCCATGTCGCGAACACCATGCGAACCACCGGTTTCCTGTATAACGGCATGGTGAATCAATAAAATATCCTTCGCTGACAAATAAATCATTTTGCCAATTCTTCCAAAGCCGGGCGGTAGCGATCAATAAAGTCGAGTGTTAGACGTGCAATGCGATCCGTTGTTTGACGCTTTTTTTTGATGAGCGGTTTAATGACGATTTCTCCGAGTTCCGGAAGAAAAGTAACATTAAGTTTGTCGCCAATTTTTATGCCCATTTCAAGAAGCGCTTTCTTAGGAATGGTTACGGCTGCTGAATCTCCCACCCGCAACAATTTGTTCACCATTTTTAGTCTCCTCTCTTCTATTAGTATTTAATTATAATATAACAGGAATGATGAAAAATTGCCTGGAAAAGGTGCTGACAGAAATCGGCGCGTTTAATCGACGAGATTCTCGCCGCATAATTTATATGGACAGAGACGAACCTTTCGAATGGGTCTTTTCCACTTGGCTTTCCGGGTGGGTGGAAAAGCTGGCGCCAAATGCGTCGGAAGCACTACAGATCGCGGCGCGCGGGCAGCATATTGGCCGCTGGACCAGTCCGCGGGAGTCGTATCCCATGGACCGCGGCGGCTACTTGCGCTGGCGCGAAGACCTCAAAAAATTTCATGCCAAAACCGTCGGCGATATCATGCTGAAGGCCGGCTATGACGCCGAAACCATTACTCGGACCCAGGCCATTATCCTTAAGAAAAATATCCATGGCGATCTGGACACTCAAACCATCGAGGATGCGCTGTGCCTTGTTTTCCTGGCGCATCAATTCGACGAGCTGATCGACAAAACGCCGGCTGAGAAAATGATCGTGATCCTGCAAAAAACCTGGAAGAAAATGAGCCCGCAGGGACAAGCCGAGGCGCTGAAGTTGAGTTTTACGTCGCGTCAAAAGCGGTTGATCAAGGAAGCGCTGAAATAGAATAAAAAAATGTACTAGGCGCTATGCTCCGTCCGCTGTGCGCTATGGGCCGTTGACGTCGCCCTTACCG
>Ga0206844_10060_pt1 | contig 41247 bp, 40 predicted proteins | sample Alteio_BWOrgCont_22_FD_152907 | JGI IMG/M metagenome (GOLD analysis project Ga0206844, IMG submission 152907) | Enriched cells from forest soil in Barre Woods Harvard Forest LTER site, Petersham, Massachusetts, United States -... | ecosystem: Environmental > Terrestrial > Soil > Temperate forest >...
CACAAATATGATAACATCGGGTTTCCATCCTTCAATATCCGTTTTGCACAAACGGATGTTTTTCATAATAGTACCAAGATTGGCGATCACTTCCTTGAAGCCCATAAAGGCAAGTTCCCTGTAATGCTTTACCAATACAGCACCCTGTGCAGCCATCAAATCCCCTCCCCACGCCCTGAATTCAGCAAGGGTATCAAGCTTTTTCAACTCCTTTATCAGGTTAGATGCATGAAGGTCTCCAGACGCTTCACCAGATATAATATAGTACTTCAACTATTAAAAAAAGTTAGTAAGTTGGTAAATTGTTAAGTTTGTGGCTGATATTGAACAATCTTTTTTTGACCTTGTCTATTTGAATCGAATTTTTTCCAGATTTATTCTTCGTAATTATCGTACTTTTTTAAGCAAAAGACGGATTATTTATACCTGATTACTAACTCATAACTCATTAATTTTTTTCAGTCTCCGAAAAATTTGATCACAACATAAGCGGCGCCGAGAAGAAACATAACCATAATTCCTTTTGAAGTGCGGTTTGCTCTAAGGTTAAGGTAATGATTGATAACAATTAAATTCGCACTAAGCCCCGTGGTGATCATCGTGCCTTGTGACACATAAAACCATTTGAATATTAAGTGCAAGGGAATTTCTATAAGGTAAAAAAGGCCAAAAACCCCCATAGTCACAAGTAGCGCCAATGAAAAGCCAAATATAAAATTATCTTTTCTAAACATTTCCTTCCCAGGTTTTAAGGTTCGCAATGGCATAGTGGGCTGTCAGGTCGAATTGTACTGGAACAATTGATACATAATCATTTGCGATGGCCCATACATCTGTATCATCGCCATTATCATGGTTTACAAAGTCACCGGTCAACCAATAATATTTGCGCCCATTCGGGTCTACACGCTCATCAAATTTCTCTTCATATTTGGCAACTGCCTGCCTGCATATCCTGTACCCATTTAATTTTTCATAATCAATGTAGGGAATATTCACATTGAGCAAAGTTCCTCGTGGTAACGGTTCTGCAAGAAGCTTCCTTGCCAGTTTGGTAGCCACTTTTACAGAGGTCTCCATATCAGCTTCGTGTGAATAATTTACTAATGAAAAACCTATCGCCTGGATACCTTCAATGGCGCCTTCAACAGCGGCCGACATGGTGCCTGAATATATTACGTTTATTGAGGCATTTGAGCCATGATTGATTCCGGAAACAACCAGGTCAGGTTTGCGGTGGAGGACTCTCGCCACGGCCAGTTTCACACAATCAGCGGGAGTGCCCGAAGCCTGGTAACATCTTACCCCACTGAAAACTTTCACTTCATCCAATCTCAAAGGCTCAGCAACAGTTATTGCATGTCCCATACCTGATTGAGGACTGTCAGGCGCTACAACCACTACCTCACCAATGGTTTTCATTGCCCTTACGAGCGCGGCAATACCCGGCGCCGTTATCCCATCATCATTGGTGACGAGGATAACAGGTTTTTGCCCGGATGTATTTTCTAATGCGTTATTTGCCACTAACCGATTTTCTGCAAAATTAACGAATTGGAGGGAAGAATTGCGTCAATTTCTGAATCAGGATTAAAAGATAAACAAGATACCCGGAGCTTTAAATGTATCCGATTTTTCCTGAAAATCCTAAAATTTTGCAAATCCTGATTCAGAATGGTTACCCTTCCACTACAATCCCAAAGCTATCAAACAAAGAAATGGCTTCCGGAAGGTTGAATCTGGCTTGTTTTGCAGTATTGATCTGTAAACTGATATTATAGTTCCGGGCATCCACAAAATTGGCTTTGCTGATATCACAATCCCGGAAAACGGCATTCAATAGATCTGTGTTTTGAAAATCAGCTTCCACAAGTTTACAAAGTGAGAAATCAACTTCATGAGCCCGGCAGTTTGTAAAAATTGCTTTTTTAAGGGTTTTGCCATAAAGGCTTGAAAAATCGAGTATAGAATGGGTAAATTTTAAAGTAAAGAGGTTTGTGGCTTCATGCCATATAATTCCGATTGCTTTGGAATTGGTGATATGGACATTTACAAACGAAGTGTGTTTTACCTTAATTAAAGACAGGTCGCAACCATCGAAGACGCAATCATGAAAAACAGCGCCTTCAAAGTTGGTTCCATAAAGATTGCACTTGTGGAATTTACATTCATTGAACTCTCTCCCAGGAGCTTCTTTCTCCTGGTAATTCAGGTTTTCAAACAGGGTCTTGCTATGAACCTGGTTGGTTTCGGTTTTTTTGCTTCGCAGTACTGCCATACGGTAACCCCTATACTAAAATCTGTTTCGGGATTTCAATATTACGATTTTCGCCTATAAACTTCAGGAAAGTGAACTAATCTCAGTTCGTTTGAGATTCCTTGGCCCGGTTGCTGCCCGTTCTGTGCTTGTGCCACACATGGAGCAATTTTCCTAAAACCACTATAATTAGTGCAAATCCGATTAAAACCCAGGTGTTCCAGAACCACATATATTTTTTGTATTTATCAATAAGACAATAATGTACAGGATATGTTCAAAATAGGGATTAGGAGTCAGGGATTAGTTCCTGAGTACTTGCTGTACATTTCCGCATAAATAACACTTGGTTCCGCGCTGGAGTTTTCTTCGCGTTTTTGCGCCTTTGCGAGAGATTTTTTTCTCGCAAAGGCGCAAAGACGCAAAAAAGATATATTTTTAAACGGGATTCCGAGATTCCACGAGAAAGTGTCATATAAGAGTTCAGCTCTCCGCTTTCATCCTCGTCTCTGGTAGCTGCTTGTAAAGTTCCGAATGATATGCGCGATGTTGGGATAATGCTTTTTAATGGCAATATCCATAGGGGTTTCCCCGTCGCTCATTTTGGCCTGTGGGTCAGCTTCGTAGGTTAATAGGAGTTCTACCATTTCAGGGCTGCCGTTTTGGGCTGCTTCGTGCAATGGTGTTACACCTTTCGACTGAATAAGATTTGGATCAGCTTTATTTTCCAGCAATAGCTTTGCGATTTCCAGGTTGTCAGCCGTTACAGCAGAATGTATCGGCGCTACCTGCATCACGTTTTTAGAATATATATTAACCTCTGCCCCTTTGGCAAGCAACATCTTAACCACATCATAATGCCCGAAATAACTGGCCAGCCCAAGCGGGGTAAACCCATCCGCAGAATATTCATTGACCAGTTCAGGGGTGTATTTCAGGATGTCATATACCCTGTCATAGTCACCTGTGGCTGCTGCTTCAAAAATATCCAAATCAGGTTGATAACCAAGTAATTGCTTTAATATTTCAGGATTTCGATAATAGCAGGCCAGCAATATAAGCGATACTCCCGCAGGCGTAATTGTATAAATCAGGTTTGGCTCAATGGCCAGCAGTTCCTGTATTTTATCCGCATCCGCATTTTTGACGGCTTCAATGATTTCTTCTTTCATACTCACTTTAACATAATTTGAGCAAAAATGGTGCGGGATTGTTGAAGCAGTAACAAATATAGCTAAATTGTATGCTAAACAAAAAATCGCTTATAAAAATTAACTCATAAGCGATTGATAATAAAGTGGTCGCGTAGGGAATATATCTTATTTAACTAAAGCATAACGCTTTATACAAATTTTTACAAGCAAAATACTTTCAAAAATATGGAAACAAAGCGAAATATTATAAGAGATGTGCAATTTTGTAGAAACTTGCATAGGTTTTCTTTACGACACCTTTACGAAGTCTGATAAAAGCCTTTATCCCCTGTTACTTGTGATAGGCAATATATGGGGACTTTGTTTAAACCCCCGTACTTATCCGTGACCGTGACAATATATAGATCCCTATATTATGCTTGTATAATGTAAAGCATTCACCCCCCAATCCAGATGTATTCCTTTGCACATCTTAGGGAGATCAGGTAAGACTACTATATACCAACCCATCCCTATTCCGATATAAAACTTCATCTCTGAAAACATACCCGATGATTTAATAATGCTGTAGTTGTCTTCAACTTTTTCTATTGTGATATCTGAAAAATGTTAACTTGAGCCGTTTAAACATATTTGCATATTCAATGGAAACTATCATCTTACATAAGATAACTCCAGAAGATTTTTTTGAGAAAATCCGCTCAATTATTAAGGAAGAACTTAAAAATGAATTGCAGAAAGATCAACTACTGACAAAAGAAGGAGCTATGAAAATGGTCGGTGTCAGCAATGCAATCTTTCTGAAAGCGGTAAATGATGGTATTGTTAAACCACAGCTCGTAAAAGGAAGGAGGAAAGCAATGTACCTCGAATCTGAAGTTCTAAAGATCGAGAAAAAGAAAAGAAACTCATAACTGAATCATGTCCTCTTCTTTAACAGGAACGAAGGTATCTTTTTCTGCTGCAACTTCCTGAAGAGCATTATTCGCATAGTTAAAGTTATTGCACCACTTTCTACACTTGGATAATAACTTTGGCTCCAAATATTTGCTGAACGAATACATATGCTTCAACATAGCATAACCACTTTGATATATGTCAATATATTCGGAAAGATTTTGCTCATGAAACTCCTTCTTAAGGTTTTTAAGATCCTCTTTTATGAGATCGATAGAGGGCATTTTAGGAGGTGAGGTAACAATGTCACTTAATCCGTTTGGGATATGAAAGAATTTTCTCTTTTTTGTTTCTTTCTTTTTAGAAGCGATATTAGCAAGGCTCTTTTGGAATTCAGCCTTGCTTGCAAGATACTCCATATATCTCCCTAAGTCAATGTTTCTCAATTTCAATTCTTTACTCAAATCAATAATGGATTGCTTGTTATAGTAATAGGCTTTGCCTTTTTGCATATAATTTGAGAATCCAAATGTTAGGCGTATAAACTTGCCTGTTCCTGAGTAAGGAGCTGTCTTAATATATTTTTCAATGTTATAGTCTTCAATCCATTCCCCCCTCTGAATACTTAGTTTTTGGAACTCCTTAGCGGCCTTATCAAGTGCTTCGACAGAGAACTGACTCTCAACAGGTTGGTGCGATGTACCAATTAGTTTGCTTAAGAGAAATCGTAAAGCCTTTAGTTCTTCCAAAATTTCGTTACGCATTTTGATCTATTTAATTAGGTACAAGTGTATGGATTTAACCTAAAAAAGGTGCTTTTTTGTTTATAAAATATAAAGCTATTTGCCACACTAATTCAGGCTTTAAGTTATTTACATTGTCAGTTCCAGGCTTTCAACATTTCGTCTTTAACTATGCTTTGAGTTATCTTCAAGTATTTCTGCATCACACGTAGATTGGTGTGGCCGGATATCTTCATTGCGACCTCTGGCCTAAGCCCTAGCTGCAAACTGAGAGTTATAAAGGTACGGCGTGCTGTATGCGTGGATATATACTCATGGAGTGGTTTTGTTATTTCTATGCGGCGTTTTCCACTGTATTTTACCGTGGTAATAATAATATCACAACTACCTGTTAATTTAGCTACCTGCTTAATATAAAGGTTGGTTTTCACATTACTTATAGTGCGGAATACAGTTTGATACAAATCCTTCCGGTGTGAATATTTCGATAAAATTTCATTAGCCCTATCCGTCATTGGGATTACTACCTTGCCTGTCTTGTTTCCTTTCTGCTGAAATAGCCACCATTCTGTATTTCCATCCACAGAATGCAAATCAGTCCATTTTAGATTTACTATATCAGACCAACGTTGCCCGCTTTGGATTTGAAACACAAAGGCATCCCTAATTGCATCCAATCTGGGGCTATTTCTCAAATTAAGTTTATAGATACTATCAACCTGGGAAGCTGTTAAATATATGACATCGGTATCGTCTCTTCCAACCTTAAATTTTTTGAAATCATCGTTATTAATATATCCCTGCTGCCTTGCCCAGCTACAAAAAACACGCAAAGTGTCGTAGTATTTACTAATGGTGTTGTTCAAAAGTCCCTTGTCATGAATAAGATAGCTTTTAAAGTCTCTATCAAAATTATTGTCAATATGATAGAAATTGAGTTTCTTCCCTTTGGCCTTACCAAAATCCTTCAAAGTGTTGATTAGGGTCCTATATTTCTTCAAGGTTAACGGTTTGACCTGCAGTAGCTTTTCCTGCATAAACATTTCGAATGTAGTCACAAGTTCAGCTGAGGGTTTTGTTTCCGGTAACTGGCCGGTCACAGTGTTTCTGATAAGTTCACGAACCTCTTCAACGTTCATACGCGGACGAGTTATTTGGGCATTCCTGAGTTCTTTGAGCACCGCATTCTTTAGCCGATCTAGCACCATGTTTAGTTCGAATGCTCCGGGGTGGTTCTTGGCTTTCTTAGCAACGAAATCCCAGTACTTTGGCAGGATTTTTTCACCAGATTTCACCTTATATAACCACCCGGTGTTTACCATCATTACAATACTAGTTTCGCGGTCATAAAGTAACTTCGGATCAATTTTTTTTGTGATCCTCATCCTGTCTACTTCTGCTTTCGGCAAACCCTTTTTGAATGCCCTTTCTAAGTTAAAATTTACAGTTGCCATTTCTATTGTATTCTTTTAATAATCTTATCGTTAACCAAATTTTTTCAAGGCTCGTGCCATCACTCAATTACTGTCAGCTCGTCATGCTCTATAAAAAAGGCAGGCTGCGTTCTAAGACAGTCTGCCAACCCCAACTATTTAAGCTTCTCATAGTTCCCAGCACCATCGCTGCTTAAATAACCCATATCCACTAACCGCTTGAGGTGATTATCCAAAGTACGAAGCTTCATTTTCGCGAAGTGCTCAATTTTCAATAGTTCTTCACGTTTGAAGGCCGTTGGCATTATTTCATAATGCATTATAATTCTTGCCTCGGTTTTGGTCATTTTATCCTTTTCATCCCGAGATATTAAGTTTTCATAGACGCTGAAACTGTGCTGGATAAAAATATCAATCAGGTGAAGTATTAACTCCATGTCTTCCGACCTACATGTAAGCTTCGTTGAAACTTTTTTGTGCTCATCATAATCCCTTAATGCACTGAAATCAATGCCGAGTTTAGTTGCTACTGACCCGAGTCGGAAAACTACGTCATCTACACGCTCTTCATATATCTCTCTCAATTTTCCAAGCCTGGATTTGAAAAAATTGCTCATCTCTTTGCCCTGAGCCGCACTCCAAGTAAATTCACATTCCTCTTGCTTTTCATTAAGGAACCTGTACAATTCAAATAAATGCTGCCCCACTTCGTTGATGGTCGTTTCCAAAACCTCGTGGCCATCCGGATCGAAAATTGACTCATCCCATTCAAGTTCAGAGTAAAAGTAGTAAAAAATAATACGTGAAAAAAGTCCATTTTCTTTTGATGGAATTAGCCTCGGTACTTGTCCGGGCGTGCCGGACAATAGCATAGATATTGCAGGATTTTGTATCAGGATTTCAGCATCCGCTCTACCCACATCAACATCCTCATGTTCGTAAATTTTTCGAAGCATGGATGAGAGACTGCTGCCCCATTTCTGATCCATTGAGGATGATAGAAGGTCGCTCTCGCTGTCGATGAGTATCCCCTTTCCTTCACTATTGCGAAGTTTATTAATAAAGCCTCTTGAGCTGGTATCTGCCGCAATAAACAATTTGACTTCGACAGGCTCTTTTGGCTCTTCCGCTGACGGATCATCCTTACTTGCTTTACGATATTCCTTTAAGGCTTCCTTGTACTCTTGCAGCTTTTCCTCATGGATACCTCTCAGGTAGTTCACTATAGGTTCTGCCAACTTCTTACAGATTAACATCTCACTCTTACCACTTGCAGCCGGTGCGATCACCATGAAAAATTTATTTGGAAAAATTCTCCGCTTATCGTGAACTCCGTAAACGTTAGGTAATATACCGCTTACTAAGGCAAGTACCGAAGCCATACAGATATCACGTTTGCGCTTTTGGTCTTCCCTGTAATGCGCGAAAAGAGGTTTGAGAAATGAAGGGAGCTTATAAAAAACCCAATCAGCGAAATAAGGGTTTTCGATCTTATTTTCTTCAATATCGTCTTCAGTTGGGTCCAGCGGATTTCTCTTAGAAACATTTGCAGACTTTGAAGAAGAAGAAGGTGTAAAACTTCTGGAGCCAAATTCCTTTTCATAACGCACATAAATGTCTTTGAACGTTTCAAGGTGATCATCAAAATTGTCCAGTTTGTAATTTTGGAACATGAAGTCCAGAGCCTTATCAATAGGTACTCCATAGGTATTTGCTGTTCCTGCCACGAAAGCGGTGAATTGGTGTCGCCTTCCGGCAACAAATTCCATATTCTGCTTTATAGCTGCAGCTATAATTCCATTCATTTCTGCCGAATAATGCTTTGTTCCTTCTGTTGGTACTGTAGCTGGCGAGATCTCCGTTTGAGGCTTGTTGATAACGCCATGATCCAGTATGCCTTCATAAGGTTCAGGATTCTCGTTAAAAAAGGCTTCAACGTCATGCGTAAGGAAGGTCTTGCGAGTTTCATCTTTAGTTGCCTCGTCAACAACCAAACCATATCTCTCCAATGCAAGCGATTTCGCCGACAACCAGTGCCCAAGTCGTTGATCTGGATTAGAAATATAGAGGTATATATGAACTCCATTCCCACTTGGAGAAATAGCAATGTAAAAAGCGTTTTTGCCAAAAAGGGCGATTAAAAATTCTTTGACCTCACGTGCCCTAAAGTCAGAATCGTAATCAAAATCCAGAAACAAAACCTTCGTTCGCTCTTTGATATGCTTATGGCTGAGGCCATCTTCGAATATAACTCCCAGGGCATAAGCAGAACCCTTAAGTTTAAGTATATTTTTCTTCTTTTTATCAGGCTCTCGTCTTACGTTTGCAATGTGTGAAATAAGAGGCTCATGAGTATGAAAGAATTTCAAAGCTTGTCTGAGGTCAACCACCTTAATTTTCGGATTTTTTAATGCAACTGAGTTCATCCATGTAACCATTACCTTTTCCATGTCCCCTCCTTGATTTTTGATTTTTGTTCTAATGATTCCAAAACGGCTTGCTTGCTAAAATATAATGAGTTTTGTATGCGTTTTCCTATTGGAAGCAGCCCCTTTTTCCGCCAAGAAATGACAGTGGCGCGTGACTTTCCGACTAAGGCACACAACTGCTTCAGTGATAGGTACTCTTGTTCAGGAGGGGTACTTTCTTTCGGGACGATGTAATGCCCCTCCAATGCATGTGCAATTCGCTCAGTGAGGATCTCCCAGAGTTCCTCCGCCTGAATTAGTTTAATTTCCATTTGTTCATTTATATCTTTTCCGATTAATAAAATTTCACGTCTTTAATCTATATATAATCGGCCCCTCAGGACAACCTCGTCAAAAGAGTCAAAATTCGGACGGGCTCAAAAGATATTAGCTTATATTCACTTGATATACATTTGAATATAAGATAATGAAAATATTACGGCACTCCGTAATATTTTCATTATCTTTGCGGAATGTTAGAAAATCATTTGAGAAAACTCATAAAGGAGAAAAGGATGGAGAAAAAATTAAAGGTAAAATACCTAGCGGTATTAACTGGTATAAAGGCCTCCACTTTATACGAGATAGAAAGTGGTAAAACAAAAAAACCTGAGTTAAAGACATTAAAAAAACTTTCAGAGGTATTGAATATACCATACATTGAATTAACAAAAAAAGCCGGATTAGACCTCTGTCAAGAAGACGATCTTTTCTATCATATTTCTATGAAAATGAATAAAAAAGAACGTAAACAAGTGTTAGACTTACTAGAAGCTCATTTTCCTCAAATATTTCATCCCGCGGTTAACGAGTTAAAAAAATCTAACAGCTTGAAAGGATTGCCCACAACCAACATTTACTAAAGAATTAAAGAAGTCTATCCAATAAGGAGCATATTAAATAGCCCTAATTGCCTTATTTATATATTTTTAGCGTAACCTACGCTAAAAACAACCTCCCAAGGAAGTCTTTCAGGGGCACTCTGGGCTGGCTAAGGCCGATTATCGTAAAACGGTCGTAAAAATAGTAGTCAGAACATTTCCGATGAATGGCAGATAACAAGTTGCTAAAGTTTTAGGTAGGTCATGTTGTTAAAAGCCTGTCCAAAATCATTAATAAAACAAAATTTGTTACTGAACTATTACTTTGTCATCATATAGTTCGGAATCTGTCTTTATTCTTACAACGTAGATCCCAACATTTTTAATTTCAAGGGTTTGAGTAGCAACCTGAGTATTGATTATTTCTTTGCCTAACTGGTCATAAACGGTAATTCCTTTATTTGCCCCTGAAATATTAAATACGCCTCCAGAAGGGTTGGGGTAAATACTAATTGGCTGGTTGACAATTGGCTTTTCTATACTTGCATCCAAGCTGCTGAATGTGTTAGACCTTGAATAAGTTATAGTCCCGGTCTTACCTATACCAGGTGTACATCCTCCATTTGGGTTAACGGCTTCTATTACGTAATATATAGGCCCAGATGGAACATTTAAATCTGAGTAAGTAGATATAGAACTAGATACAGATGTTAACAAGGATAGATGATCAGGTGATGCCCCCCTATAAATCTCATAAGTAAGCACCGTAAATCCGATATATGGTTCCCAGCTTAAGTTCCACCCAAACTGTCCCTGATCTACAGATAAATGGACTGTCTTGTGAAACGCGGAAAGCGGGGTTTCGTTGCCGCAACTGTCCATAGCCGATATTTCATAACTGTCTGAATGGACGGCAGGGTTAGAAGCAGAGTCCTCAAAAACGGACAACGAATCTACCGGCGTATTACCTATCAAAGCAAAAGCACTGGCGGATGTCTCCTTATAAATGTTATAACTTTTTATATCTGCTATGTATACACTAGGCCAGACAACAATGTTCTTACCGGTCGTTGAATCTACACTAACGACACAGATATTTGGCGGTACGGCATGTTTGATTGTAAAGCTGAAGGTATTGGATCTAACCGGACAACTACCTTTGGTATAACAATTTACATAATAATTACTGGTAGTATCCACCCACAACAACCTCGAAGTGGTGGTTGTCAATGTGTCCATAACCAATGTTGGTGTACCGTTTATATTATCCGTAATATATTGGCCCCATTGGTAATAACTGTATCCGCTTGGTGCCATAAGCTGTACAGGATCGCCATAACAGGCAGATTGTGATCCTGATTTATTGAGGCTAACCTGTGGTGCAATGGTGCAGCATACGATGTTTAAAGTTACTGTGTCTGTTTGACCAGCTATATAGACATATTGACCGGTTAAGTTTATTAAAACTTGAACAGTTATTACACCCGTATACCCACCAGGATATACATAAAGATTGATACTACTATCACCACTATAACTATTGGCAGAGTTATAAGAGATAGCAGTATCTTGAAGATTAACAGAATGTCCAAATATAGTTAATTGGCACCCGCTAAGGCCATATCCAGTATTGGCTAATTGTGTACGGAGAGATGCTATATTTAGCACTTTAGCTCCATAATAATTTATGCTACCATAGCGGGTATAGGGGGTACTACCACTGGCCTGAACCAAGAGTGTGTTTTGTATATTATTGTTGTCATAAATGGGATTACTAAATAATACACCTGAAAAACCATAACTGGTAGTTTCTCTGGTAACAAGTGAAAAATTACCACCAAACGAAAAGTTTGTGATAAGAAGAAAAGTTAGTAATAAGAACTTTTTCATTTTCATTTTGAGTTTTATGCCCTGGGATGGGGGACTGGTATATTTGGAAATTACAACCAAACGGCTTGCATTATTTAAAATGCGCTCCTTGGCGCTCCTTAGTAGCCTTAAGTGCGGCTATTTCTTTCTCAGATATTGGAACAACTTCTGTTTCTATACCAAATTCCTTAAAGGCCATGCTATACCAGGATTTAGACTGAAATCTCTTCATTACAGTTTCGTCAACGAATAGCAAAATCTTTGTACATGGCTTTTTGCTTACTTTTTCAAAGGCAATCATTTTAAAGGCATCGGTAATAACCTTCCTTACTTGTCCCGGCTTCACCTCATCTATGCCGCAATAGACTTCGCATATAATGTTTTTGTCTGGGTCATACCCATCAACCTGGATCGTGGCTCCCTTGACCTTAATAGGTGCTGGTTTGAGTTTATACCCTAATTTTTGGTTAAGCAAGTCAATCGCCACTGGGTCTAACTCTGTATTAAAAGTTGACGATCCTCTAGAAACGGTATCAATGTTTTTCTCCTTCGCCATAGCTGTTTAGTTTTAGAATGGCAAACATAAGTAAAATACCCTATACATAGGGTTATATAGAAATAATATTAACCTCTACTTTGGGAGGTGATTAACAATCCTGAGAAGGCATATTTAGAACTGTTTGGCAAGCATTTGCAACGTATAAGAAAGGAAAAGGGATTTTCTCAGGAGACTTTGGGGTTAGATGCAGAATTGGGCAAGAACCAGATAGGTATGATCGAACGAGGCGAGATTAACACTACCGTCAGTACCATCAAGAAAATTGCCGATGTCCTAAAAGTTCATCCAAAAGAACTTTTGGATTTCTAATTCAGAAAAAATATAGGATGGCGGATCAACTATGAAAGATGTGGGCATGTTAAAACAGTGGTTAAAAAGCGTTCTGTCCATCTTTATCTCTTCCAAGTCCAAACTTCATCTTAATAACGCAAATATCTTAATCAAGTCAAGTGCCCTTCCATATCAATAATCAAGCAGCGTGTCCAGGTTCCGTTTTATGAACCGGAAGAAACTGGAACAGTCGTTAAAATGAGCAATATATCAGAAACTGGAATAACAGCCGATTTATTAAAGTCTACAGATGAACCAATCTCTGAACCCGCCAAAGTATTTGTTCCGGAACTTGAAACGAACGATAAGCCTTCTTAATACAGGTTGGGCAAGTAATTCGGTAAACCTGGACCTGCCCAAGCTTTGACAACCGGGGAATCATTAATCTTTACCCGGTGTTGCCTTCTTCATGTTATCTACAAAATCAAGAATATCAAAGATATCATCGCCGGGATTGTTACCAACTTTTTTAAGCAACTTTACTGTGTGTACGTCATCGTCTTCATGCCAATGCTCTTGAAGGACTTCTTTATTCACGTTCACAAACTCCACGATCTCATTAATATCTTTTCTGGTGAGAATTCCTACGTTTCCTGTCACCTTTGGTTCATCTTCAACGGTAACTGTAAATAGATTATTATCTTGAATTGAGTCTGTAGAAGAATAATTGTTATGAACTTTTATCCTTGGTATGTTGTGATCGTTGTCATGAAAGAAATTGGGGAACATATAAATAACCGATGACAGCCCAGTCCTTTTTTGTTGAACTTCACACAAAATAAACATATCATCCTCTGTGATCTCTCTCCTATCGTTGGGAAGTTCATCAGGAAACTTCAATAGATCTCTTATCTTTACCTTTTTCATAGCTCTCACAAAATCCATGGAGCTTATTTTACCGTTCCATACGTCCATCAGGCATTTTTTGTTTAAAATGACCCAATCAAAAACGGCCCGTAAATCTTGGTTTGTAATCTTTATCTTCTTTTTACTTACAGCCTTCGGGTTTTCTTCTATGCTAACCGAAAAAAAGTTATATGTGGGTTTTTTTAGGTAGTTGTTTTGCACCTTAATCCTTGGACCAGAGCCGCTCATCTTCATTGAGGCCCATACAATTATTGGAAGTCCGGTATCATCTTGATGAACATTAGTCATTAACAATATCCCGTCATCATCTACATAATCATCTATTACAGTGTCTTTTGGTGATAGTAACTTATTTGGTAATTTCTTCATAATTTATCGAATTAGGTTCCCATAAGAAATGATATCAACTGACGGTTTTAGGCAAGGCCGTAAATCCCGGATTGCTTTAAAGTATCGCTCTTTATTTAGTCTGCCGGATTTTAAGAGGGCAAAAGCGTCATCATCGTCTTTATCCCTGCCAAGTTCAAATTTTAAGATAATAAGGGCTTCTGGGTTAATTATCCTCAAAGATACACTGGCCACCAAAGCTTTGTCAGATGTTTCCATAACATACCTGTTTAGCCGACTGTTGCATTCATTCACGTCCAACAGGTCCAAGTTGAACTGACCCACAGTTATACCTATGGGATCGCCACCATTCGACTGTATCAAAGGGGAATAGGATATATTCTGCGATTCCAACAGGTTTTTTACCTTTTCTAAATCCCTAACTAAAAAATCCAAGTCCGGGGTAAGTGACCGATTAGCTGAAAGGTAGTGAATTACGGCAGCTCCCCCTACCAATACTGCATCAATATTATTCTCATCCAACCATAAAAGACCATAGATCATTTTATCACGAATTGCAGGTTCGACTATCGCCATAAATTCATGGTAGAGGTGTTCGGAGTCAAAACCTGACCTTTCAAATAGATTCCGGGTATAAGAACCCTTCGTGTACGGGTTAATCATTCTGTCTATCAATTTATGGGGCCTAATTGCTAAATACTTTATGAATCTAAACGATCCAGGTCAAACATGTAACTAATCTCCGCAATTTCATCGACCATTTCACCTTCTGTCAGATCATGTGATTTTTCAAGCCCCTTGACCAACTCCAATATTTCATTGTATTTGTCAGTAAAAGAATCTCGATCAGGAGCCTGACTGAGGAAAAGCTCGGCAACTCTTTCCAATTTAATTATATCTTCATCAGGAATTTGATAAGCCATTCTTATTCTCCGCTCTTTCATTTCCTTTTGAAAATCTGCATCGGTATATCCATCCTTATATAAGTTTGGGATGAAGTTTTTACTACCCCTGCTTTCCTTAAGTGTTCTCTCGAGAAAATTAAATATTAATTCTTTGACAATCTTAACTTTAAGTCTTTGGTGTCCTTCGGGTTTCACTATAATGATTTTTGATAAAGAGCCTACAATTATTCTGCCAAACCTCTATAGTTATTCGAATAGTAAGCTGCCCAGTTAGGAAGCCATCCAATTACCTAACTACCACTTTGTCATTATATACTCCAGAACCTGCTTTTATCAAGACGGTATAAATACCTGGCCTATCTATGGCAAAGCTTTGTGTGTTAGCCTGTGTAGCAATAACGGTTTTGCCTGTCATGTCATGAATAGTTAACCCATTGTTTTCATCAGTAACCGTAAAGTTACCTGCAGAAGGATTAGGGTAAACGTTTATTGTAGGTTTTACTGGTAACTGATTGTTTATACCAGATGTGGAGTTAGATACTATTGTCAGGCTTATCGTGTCCCTATATTCGTAAAGATCAGGGTCTGTCTGGTAAACAAGGAATTTATAGGTAATCTTCCCGACAAAACCGTTGGGTGATATAGTAACCGATATGGCATCTTCATTTTTTGGATCACCAGCATCGATCGTCGAGCTTACACTATCTTTAGGCGATGATGAATTAAGTACTTGACGTAAAAAGGATGCCTTATAACCGATTGCTGTAGGGATCGAGGTATCTATATCAATTTGGAATGGCACAATTTCCATTTGTACGTTCATAGCATTGGTTGTAGCGTATAAGGTGGCTGTGATGCTACTGTCATTTTGATGCCCGTAAGCCGTAACCGATTTTGCAGATAGTGTGTAAGCAATATCATATCTGGGCAATTGTCCAAAAGAAATAATTGAAATCATCAGTAAGATTGCTGTAAATAAGAAGTTTTTAATTTTCATGTTTAGCTTAATTTGTTGTTAAAATTTGGTAATCAGTAACTATAGTTATTGGGTTTCTCTATACTTTGATCCTTAGATTGACAAAAATAGCTCTTTTATATTGGGGGCGTATAATACCCCATACTTTTTTTCTTTATGGCTGACTTTTGAATTTGTGAAGAATCCTAATTCCATTATTCGGTTTGGCTTAAGGTTACGAAAGCTTAGAGAAGAGAAAAATATGAGCCAGCAAGATTTGGCAGATGAATCGGAACTTGATAAGAAGACGATTCAAAGAATTGAAACCGGTAAGCTCAATCCCACACTTGATACGATAATTTGCCTTTCTAATGGATTGGGAATAAAATTGGCAGAACTCATAGAGGTGTAGTAACACCATATCATTCATAATCTATTAGGAATTGTGTTTATCTGACTGACTCACAATAATTTGGACATTCCGAATTCGCTGATAGCTCTTATTTAAGGCTTTAGCAATCTCGGAAACTGTCTTACCAGCGGAAAGCATTTCCCGTGCTTGGGCATTTACGCTTGTTGCCTCCTTTTTTATAGGCTCCGGTTTGCTTAAAGGCTTTGAGCTACTTGAATCCTTGTCCATAAGCTTGACTAGTAACTCTTCCACATCCTCACGTATAAAATCATCCGGCATCATAATGACAAAATCCCAGGCTTTCTTAGAAGCATCAGTCTCACCATTCTGCGCCAAAACTTTGGCTAAGGTTTTGGCAAGTCCGCGTCTGCTACCGGGTTGAAAATTAAGCCGTTTAAAATCTGAAGGTTTTATGTTCATTGTGTTAACTAATTGTTAATAAGGAATTTGCAAAGGCCGTGCCAAAATTTACCTATTTTGCAGAATCTCAATATTATGCAAGGCTTGCAACCCTTGCAACGTTTGCAAGCCTTGCAAACGAAGACCGAGTAATCAAATAAAATAGTGATAGATATATTGGATATGCCTTTGGCCATTTGTTAAATGACCAAAGGATCTTCACCCCGCTGCAGCTGTTGAAGCCGGCTACGTTTTTTTCAGTGGTTTTTTTATGGAAAACCAAATCAAAAAAACGGGCAAAAAAATACGGCATAAACCAGCTTTATCTTTTGCAACTTACGATTTACAAATTTTGATAAAGCACCGGAATAAAACAAAGGATATGCCAGTACATGACAAAGAATGACAGCATATCCCATGACATGACACGCATGACAGGCTGTCATTTAGGTAGATATGTATATTTATATTTCAGATTTTGCATTTGCAAATGTTGCAAACCTTGCAAGGCTTGCAAATAGACATATAGAATACCATCCTCTTTAGGTAGCGTTATTTTGGTATTCCCTTCAGTAACCGTTTAACCTTATTTGTCATTTCTATGGTCTGATCTAATGATTGAGCTGGCTTATCAATGCAAAATCCAATACCTCCCATTGAGTTATAATGCTTTCCTGTTGGTTGAGTCACATTTACAAACACAATTCCAACGTCATCATGCAGTTTCTCATTCCAAGGGATTTCGTAAATCTTTTCTACGTCTTCTGATTTACTGTTGCGCATCATAGCATTACCAGCATCCAATGTTCTACTGTCTTCAAGCATTATTATCATTAAATAAGATTTATGGAAACCGAGAGATTGATACTTGTTGGCTTGTATTACACCATGCCTGATCCCGTTTATGTTGTTTACTTTAGCATTATCGGCGTCAATAGAAATTGCTTTAACCCTCTTACATTCAAAAGCGATGGTCGAATTAGGGAAGCGTTCGTCAACAAGCAATAAATCAATATCCCCCGGTTTTTTGTGAACATCGGTAAAAGGTTCTCTCAATCCAAAGAAGGGCACTACATAAGATGGTTCGAGGAAAAAACCATCAATAAAAATATCCTTAATAGGCGAGTTATTGAAAAGCCAACGGATAGCTTGATCTTCCGACATTAAAGTAACACTTGCATCTTGATCGTTAGACTCTGTAAAAAAAGATATAGTAGCTCCGTCAATTAGCTGTCGATCATAATACAGTTGCCTGAAAATCATTTGTCTCTTCATATAGTTATTATAAATTAATTATAGGGCTGTTAATTCTATTGAATGTGGGTCAATATAGATGGAAATCTTAAATTTTAGAAATGATTGCGCCTGTAGATTAAAATTCTGATACTACAATTTCCGAACCCCAAATATTACAGAGTGGTTAAACAGTTAACTTTGTCAAATGAATTTGTCTGAATTATTTCAAATTAACGGGGAAGATATTACGAAATTAAGAGATGATGAATTGCGTGAGTTAGTTGGATTGCTTTGCGAGGCGGATTATCGTGCAGCCGGACTAAGGACAACAGGCATTACCTGGGGAGGACATCAAGACGCAGCAGATGGTGGTCTTGATGTGGTAGTACGCGATAGTATCCCTCCTCCAATGAAAAGCTTTATCCCCCGTAGTTATACTGGCTTTCAGGTCAAAATGCCAGCGATGTCTGCAAGTGAAATCCTTACAGAAATGAAGCCCCGAGGTGTACTCCGTGATTCGATTAATGAATTGATCATAGGGCACGGAGCCTATATTATCGTTAGTTCAAAAGCCTCAACAACAGATACAGCCCTTATTAAGCGAAAAGAAGCAATGCTTGAGGCGGTTTCTGAAATAGGTGACTACACAAACCTGTATTTAGATTTTTATACCTGCGATCGTATTGCTTCTTGGGTTCGTTCGTACCCAGGGCTTATTTTATGGATTCGTGAGAAAATCGGTGTTCCTTTAAACGGATGGAAACCATATGGAAATTGGTCGGGTTCTCCTCAGGGATTGGATGATGACTATTTGCTTGACGAAGGATTGAGGCTCTACCATGGAACAAGTACAGGAGATAAAGGCGAGAACTCATCTGACGGTCTTATGTATTTGCGTAGCATACTTTCACAGCCCAAGGCATGTGTCCGATTAACAGGACTTTCTGGAGTTGGTAAAACCCGCTTTGTCCAAGCACTTTTTGATGGGCGAATCGGCCAACATGCGATTGATCCTTCCAGGGCTATCTATACTGATTTTGCGGATAGTCCAACCCCTAATCCGGTCAGTGTTGCCAATCTTCTGATTCAGGAACATTCCCAATCCATTTTAATAGTTGATAACTGTATGCCGGACCTTCATAAAAGGTTAAAAGACGTGTGCTCCTCAGCAGACAGCACTATTGGGCTTCTAACAGTGGAATATGATGTTCGAGATGACTTGCCTGAAGGTACAGACATTTTAAGGCTTGAACCTGCGAGTGAGCTGCTTATTAACAAACTTATCCAACGACAATTTCCCCACATTGGCCAAGTAGACGCACAAACCATTGCTGATTTTTCAGGCGGCAATGCACGCGTCGCTATCGCTATCGCATCCACTGTCAATCAAGGGGAAACAATTGGACACCTACGTGACGAAGACCTATTCAAGCGGCTTTTTCAACAAAGAAACAATAGTGATGAAAGTCTTCTTGAATGTGCTGAGGTACTTTCTTTAGTTTATTCTTTTAATGGTGCTGACCTGGAGTCTGAAAAATCGGAAATTAAAGTACTTGCCAATATTATTGAACAACCTATAAACCAATTATATCGTTCCGTTTCACTTTTACGGGACCGCAAGCTGATTCAGGGGCGAGATGTCTGGAGGGCCGTTCTTCCCCATGCAATTGCAAATAGATTAGCTCAAAATGCGCTTAAAACAATCCCCAAGAAAAAAATTTTGGACGCATTTATGGTTGAAGGTAATGAACGGCTTCTTAAATCATTTACGCGTCGATTAAGCTATTTGCACGATAACGAAATTGCAAAAGAAATTGCCGCAAAGTGGCTTGAGCCAGGGGGATGGATTGGCGAGGCAAACAGCAATTTGAACCAACTTGGAATTGATATACTCATAAACATAGCACCCGTTGTCCCTGAGAGGGTAGTAGAATTATTTGAATGTTGGGCGAAAGGTTCAGAAGGGGCTAAATTTACTGACCATAAAAACAAGCACGCCAAAGAATATATTCGGTTACTGCGCCATATCGCGTATGATTCGGCTTTGTTTGCTAGATGCGCCTTGCTTATCAGTTATTTTGCACTCGCTGAAGATCCGCAGGAAAAACAAGATTCAGCAAAAAATGTCCTCAAATCGCTATTTTTCATTCATCTTTCAGGTACACATGCCCCTGCAGAGGCCAGAGTACAAATAATCAAAGAACTTTGGAACAAGGAGCAAGAAGCCCAACAGGAAATGGCTCTTTTGCTTTTGGATGCCGGGTTAGAAGTTTGGCACTTTTATCCACATCATGAGTTTAATTTTGGAGCCCGACCCCGCAATTACGGATGGCAGCCAAAAAACAATGCGGAACAGGTCCATTGGTATGAAACTTACTTACAAGTGGCTTTGGAATTTGCTTTCACCAAATCCCTGAAAGCTCAAAAGGTCAGAAAATTATTGGCTAAAAGATTTCGCGGGTTGTGGACAGGTGCCAACATGTATTTGGAACTTGAAATCTTGTCTGAAAAGATGCTTCAATTGTGTGCTTGGAATGAGGGTTGGATAGCTGTACGTGAAGTACTAAAATATGATTCTGATAAGCAGCAAGCCGAAGTTACAGAGCGTCTGCAAAAAATCGAAGAAACGTTGAAGCCAGCAAATCTTGAGGAAATGGCACGGACTTATGCTTTTTCTGATTCAATCTTAATCCTGGAATATGACCAGGATGATGTAGACCACACAACTCGGCTGACAAGGGCGGAAAAGACTACTGAAGATTTAGGGAGAAAAATAGCAACCGATCCTGAAATATTTTCAAACCTGCTGCCTGAAATGGTAAAAGCGACTAATCAGTTATCCGTTTCTTTTGGAAAGGGTTTAGCTGATGGCTCATTAAATAAAATTCAACTATGGAAGGCGGTTCGGGCTGCATATGATAGCGTGCCAAAAGAACAAATCAGTATTTCGGCATTGTTCGGCATATTATCCTCTCCTGCCATGGATGAGGTTCGCGAAGAAATTATGGATTCCTTAGTAACAGATTCGATTTTTGGCAAATACTTCCCAATTATACAAACAGCCGTACCAATTACTCAGCATAGTCTTGAGAGACTATGTCTGGCTTTGGATGAGGGAATAGCTCCCACTCGTATGTTTCAAAATATTGCTTACGGGAGATCTCATGAAACCATTGGAGATGATGATCTAGTGGCATATCTTAAAAAGATTCTCACAAGAGAGGACGGTGTTGATGTTGTGATTGAGATCCTTAGTATGCGCTTTCATTCTCAAGAACGGCACCACTCGGAATCTATTTTGGAGATCACTCGAGAAGTTTTGGTGAATTACCGATTTAATCGTGACAATAGTGCAAATATTCACCATATCGATTATCAACTTGCAGATTTGGCAGATAAATGCTTAGGAAGTCAAGAGGCAAAAAATGCAACAAGCAAGATTTGCAGGACACTTGCTAATTCTATAAGCACATATGATGTGTTTATACACGATTTCCCCCTTTTACTTGGCAAATTGGCGCTACTACAACCTATCATATTTCTAGATGAATTCTTATCTCCACAAGTGGTTAAAAACCACCGTTTAAAAAGTCTTTTTTCTGATGATTTTATTGCCGATAGAAATCCAATTAGTAATATCGGTGAGGATGATATTTTTTACTGGTGCGAAATCGATGCCGCAAGACGCTTCCCTCAAATAGCCTCCGTGATTCATACTTTTGTACCCTCCTCCAATGAGGCCACAATTAGTTGGAGTCCATTGGTCATGAAGCTTTTTGAAAAAGCCCCGGATATTTCAGAAGTTCTGGATTCCATTAATATTAACCTCCTTCCACATGTATATCATGGCTCAGCAGGAGATATTATTTCTCGAAGAGCCAAAGTATTTTGCACATTATTTCCACATGAGAATAATACTATTTCAATTTGGGCAAAAGAAAAATACGAGAATGCATTAACTGCCGCACGTGATGCTCAAGAGCGTGACGCGTACGATTTTAAACGTGTTAAATCATTCGAATAGAAAACTATCTTTCTTAGTTGATACCGCAATTCTTGAAATGAATTCGACCCGGAAGCTATAAAAGAGTAATAAAACGTGATAAAATGGGAGACTTTTCGTTTCAATATTCAATATTAACCTAAACTAAAAAATGCAAAGTGATTTTTTTAAACACATTATCGGAGGACCTTCAGATTTTGGAATAGGATGGGTAATTATTTTAATTTCTTCCGCAATTACATTTCTGGTTTCTGCTATAAATCTTAGTAAATGGGTAGTAAATAAGAGCAATGAAAAGAAATTTTTATTAAAAAAAATTGCATTGTTAGACACCGGAAGCCATATCACCCATTTTATTTCTTTATTGGGAAATTACGTGTCAGTAGATGAGAACAAGGAATACATATTCGTAAATAATTTTTTTTATGTCCAAGCTATCGCAGATCAAAATGGGTCTATATCCACTTTTTCATTAACGACAAGAAAGAAAAATTTCCATCCGGTTCTTAGAGATCAATTTGGTTCTATACTTATTACTGTAGGGTCAACAAATTTTTCTGAGTTAACCAACCCAATTAGGATAGTTAAAAATGGAGACCATGGAGTCAGGAACTTCTATTCTGAGGTCTGTTACTTTGGCTATAGAGGCGGTTATAGAAATTACGCATTTAGTTCTAATCCAAATGGGTACGGCAAAATGCTGCCCTTTTCAGACATGGAAGACATTACGGAAAATCCAATGGAATTAAAAAATTTCCGTGCAACTACTTTAATAAACACTTATAGTGTTGGGGTTCCAAGAGAACCTAGTAATTTTGAATATTTTGGTCCTAAATACAATCAGATTAGAGTTTTTTAGACATTTAAATAGTTGCTTTTTCTAATCAAACCAAATAATACTAATAACATAATTATAACTATCTGAATAATAGCACTGCTCATGCATATTCATATTTGAATGCCTCCATTTTGGATAAAACCAATTATCTGGGGATACATCTTCTATGTCTGTGGATTTGGAATTAATTTTGCTAAAAAACTCTCCTGCAACGGTCGTAGGTGGCAATATTTGCCCAACCTTAAATTTAAAAGGCCATTTTGGAAAATCCTGGCTTTGAATATACCTTTTGACCTTATTCTCTTCTGAAATAACGACCATAACTTCATGTGTACCTAATTCAGCAAAACGTTGCACTGTAGCCAGTAGACTTACCTGAAAAAAATTCGAAAGGTTGTATAAAATACCAAGGGAGAACTCTTTATGCCCAGACTGTTTTCTAAATTTTTCTCGAGGCATTAACAAGCAACTCGCAAAGTAATCCGCCTCTGCTTCAATTTGAGAATCATTATTGACAGAATGCTGCGATGGATGTGGCAAAAGAGTCCCCCGCATAAGACCAATTCTATGCTCGTCAATAAAATAATGTCCGAGTTCATGTGCAAGTGTGAAGCGACCTCTTCTGGAATCGCTCCTGTTACCTTTGTCAATATTTATGTGGATATGAAAATGCTGGCCGTCATAAAGAAGCATACCGTCAAAACTATCTTCATAATTATCATAATGCACTGGCAAATTTTCAGATAAAATGATCTTTTCAAGCGAAGTAGCACCGGAATTTGAATATTCAGAAGAAAGATAATCTGCTAAATCACTTATCTGTTTCTTCCTAAACGTTGTCAGGAGTTCCATCGTTTTTATTTTGATTCTTTTTCATTTTATCCACTATATGCTGCGGAATAGAACCAAAATTCCTGGCAGCCATCTTCCACTCCAATTCAGCTTTGCTTTCAGTTGGTTTAATATAAAAAAAGGCAACACCTTCCTTGAGACCAGAGAGAATTATGTCCGGCTCAATTTCATTGCCCGAAAGCTCATAATCAAAATTCTCAAATAGCTTCTCCTCATTCTTCAAATCTGCCTCAGTATGAGGGAATAAAAATCCAACTGAGCTTAGCCAAAGGTTTACGTTATCAGGAGTTATCTTTTCCATATTATTTTGAGCCATAAATTTTTAAATATTCGCCAACTGTATTGAACGCTTCATTTTTATAAAAACGAATGGAGTTTTGGGTTAATTCCAAATAATCCCTTAGGGATTCCAATAAATGCCTTGGGAGTTTATGCCCCTTTACCTCGTGGGCCTTGTATGTTAGATAAATGATTTTGTGTTTGTGTGATAGTCGATTCAAAGCCTCATTAACAATATTATACATTCTTTCAAGTTCTCTTTTATTCTTTAACGGGACATTATCAAGGGAAGGCATGTCAAAAACAATCTCTTCGTTTCCGGAATATGGGTTCGCTTTAGAGGAGTCCTTTTCATTACAAAATTTAACGAGTTCATTTTCAGCAATTCCGCATAAGTACAAAAGAACCCCTGTATCAATGTCTATACTTTTGGATTTTGACTGGTTATAGTGTGGATATTTATAAAACCTAGCAAAAGTTCTATATACTATTTCTATCGCTGCATCAGCATCATACCCCCATTTCTTGCAACGGATTTCACATTTAGGAGCCAGCCTACTTCTGAATCTGAATGTAAAGACTCTAAATGCAGCTTCAGCAGCCTCTTCATAGCCTGGCTGACTACTCCATCCCATCGTCTCTATTAGGTCTAAAGTTGTCTCGTTTTCTAATTCACGCCAATTCATAATTTGTAAAGGGATATAAGGGGTACTCAAAACCGTTGGTAACGATGTTGGGTACTGGTTGTAAAGATAGTGCTATTTTAAAATGAATAAAAAACAAACCAAACTTGGCTTACTGATGCTATCAGCAACGTGGCATGTAGCATCTCACAGCCTTTGCAAGTTGTTCCGTCATTTGCAGATAAAATCGATCATTAACCTGACAACCTGACACTATTTCCTGAATGGCTAATATATTGATAATCTTAAATAAAATTTTAAAAAAATGAGTAAACTTCTACAAAAACAATTCATTAATTTCCATGACAAGATCAAACTTAATGATCTTGAACATCACAAGGAACTGCGCGATAAGCGCGACCTCCTTTTATCTGAACTCCGTGCCTATATTGATAAAAAATATGAGGACAAGCCCGACGAAAAAAAACCAACATTTAACTGGTTTAATCAGGGTAGTTATGACATGGGAACAGGGATAATTCCCATAGATGGTGACTACGATATAGATGTGGCCGTTGAATTTAATTTTGCAAAAGAAGATTTCGGGCCTGTTGAAATTAAGGAGCTGATTCACGAAGCTTTGGACAAACACCATAAGCGTAAAGTTGACGTAATGAGACCTTGTGTTCGGGTTCAATATTACCAAGCAGGGGAAACCATATATCACGTGGATTTCGCAGTTTATTCTGGTGGATCTTATAATAAGACAGGTAAAACTTACATTGCTAAAGGTAAAATTGGTTCCAAGGATGAGTATAAGATTTGGGAAGTTTCAGATCCTAAAAAGCTTAAAGAGCTTGTTAACAATAGATTCCCAGACACAGACGAATGTAGTCAGTTTAAGCGTATCATTCGGTATATGAAGCGATGGAAGGACCAAAATTTTTCATCGACAGGCCACGCAGCGCCGCGAGGGATTGCGTTGACTGCATTGGCCTACAACCTGTTTGTTCCTGATGCTTCGAAAGATTCTTTTACCGGAGAAAAAAGAGCTGATGACCTGGAGGCTTTACTACGGTTTGTAAAAGCGATCTTAAACCAATTTTCATCTTGGGATGGCAATATATCTGTAAAGCTACCTGTTGAGCCTTATAATGACCTTTTTGCCAAAATGGCAGAAAGTGATGACTATATTGAGGACTTTAAATCCAAATTAAAATCACTTAGAGATAAGCTCGAAAGTGCTAAAAGCAATGCTGATCCAGTGGAAGCCTGCAAGGATCTACAAAAAGTTTTTGGGGAAGACTTCCCAGTACCCCCGAAGGAAGAAACTGCTCAAAAAAGGCCACCCGCTATAACAAAACCGCAAGAACAGGCTTAGTTAAAGATATGGCTGCAGAAGAAATCTTTGCTTTATTTGACTCGCTTAATTTGGTTTCCAATCTCAGGCTGCTCCCACCAAAGGAGTCGCCTGAGAAAGGGAATTCTTTTGTTGTCCTGAAATGTTCTGCACAATACTCCGGAGGAAATGTTGACTTGACTATAATATTTGATAATCATTTTCCCCTCCATAAGCCAATATATGTAATTGATGCAGATTCCACTCTTCAATCTTTACCACATATTAACCCCCAAGGTTCGATTTGCTATATGCGAGATGATGAGGCCATTATGGATATTACTAATGTTAGGGGGATTATTGAAGAAACATTTACTTCAGCGATAAAAACTCTGGATGATGGTATTGCCGGAAATGAAAGTGACATTCTGGATGAATTTGAGGTATACTGGGAATATACAAAACCTCATGGCTTGATTTATTTTTTATCTGATCCCAATGATAATCCCCGCATATTACATCTATCTGACATCAGTGGAAAATTTTTTGCATATGACCAATCGTTCGATTTTACTGAATATGCAAGGAAAGCGTTTCCTAACCTAACAAACAATGATCTTATTCCGGCAAAGTATATACCCCTCCAACCTGGTTCAAAAATCGTCCCTCCGTATAATAGGCAGTTTTGGAGTCATGATGAAATCGTAACTAATATTTTTCAAAATCTATCAGTACAAAACAAAAAAAGGGTTCACGAACTTGTATACAGAAATCACTTCGATAAAGATATTATCATTGTCAAAGTTCCACAAGCAAATGGATACAGTGCTTTAATATCGCTGTTTTACAATAATATCCCTACAAATAGTAAACATCCGCTTATCAATAGGCACTCTCTGGCTAATGTTGTGCCATTTGCCGTCAAAAGAGCGGATCAATCGTTCGTTATACCCCGTGGCGGTGGTATTATGCCTCTTAAAAGGAAAAAGGTCCTTGTTATCGGTGCAGGATCGCTTGGCGGACATGTTGTAAATGAAATTGCCAAAACTGGTGTATTGAATATTAGTATAGTTGACAGCGATTTACTAAAAATTGAAAATTGCTATCGTCACATCCTAGGTCACGAATTTCTTGGCAAACCAAAAGTAGATGGGCTAAAGGAATTTATAGAGAGAAACCTCCCATTTACAAATATAACTCCCATTTCTTTGTCAATTGAAGACGCGATCGACAAGGATTTAATTCATTGGGAAAATTATGACCTGGTAATTGTTGCAACTGGAAATCCCACGATAAACTTATATCTCAATAAAATTATCAAGACCAACTTTCCAAAACTGCCAATAATCTTCTCCTTTCTTGAACCTTATGGAATCGGTGGCCATAGCTTGGTAGTCAACAACAACCTTGAAAAAGGGTGTTACCAATGTTTATATAGTTCTGAAGAGGCGGAGGAAGAGGGACTCTACAACAAGGCTCTTTTTGCTAGGAGAGGACAATATTTTGCAAAATCGATTTCAGGCTGTGGAAGTCTTTTTACCCCATTTGGATCGATTGACGCCATTCAAACGGCTGTCTCATGCGTTAGGATTGCCACTGATGTGTTACTTAAAAATGAAACAGATAATCCCTTAATATCCTGGAGGGGAGATTCTTCTAAACTGTTAACCGAAGGTTATGAAATATCAGAACGATATAGTCAGACAATGGAAGAGCTATTTTGTAATAGATACATGTATAAGTATGAAAAATGTAAAATTTGTAATCCTTGACCCATGGAAGTTTATTTGATACAGAATAAAGGTAGAATAGCAATCAGTAAGGAATCTTCATCCAGAATGAAAGAATATATCCAGGATTCAAGGGAAAAATTAGAAGGTGGTGGTGTTCTTTTGGGGAGATTTATCATTGATTCAAAAGATATCATCGTTGACCATGTCACAATACCTATGATAGGTGATAAAAGAAGTCGTACATCGTTTTTTAGAGGGGATAGTCAGCATCAGAAAATTGTAAATAATTGGTGGGCGAAAAGTGCCGGTACCTGCAATTATCTTGGCGAATGGCACACCCACCCTGAAAATTATCCTACCCCTTCGGAAACGGATTTGCAAGGGTGGAAAGAAAAGCTGAAAACGGACAAATTTTCGAGCAGATATTTATATTTTATTATTGTAGGTATTAAAGAACTTTGCATATGGGAAGGCGACCGCAGGAAGTTGAAATTCAAAAAATTAAATAGTACAAATGAAAAATAATAGGGCGGCAATACCAGAAGATGTAAAACTTAGGCTCTGGGCCACATCTGGGGCAAGGTGTGAATTCAACAATTGCAATAAACCGTTGTGGTATAATGGTTTGACATTCTCAAAATCCAACTTTGCTGAAATGTCTCATATTATTGGTGCCAAAGAAAAAGGTCCACGTGGTAGTGATGATTCAAACGAATATGAAAAGGATTTTAACAATTTGATGCTCCTATGTCCAACTTGTCACAAAGAGATTGATGATTTTGAAGATGAGTATAGTATCCAGCAGCTTAGAGATTGGAAAAAGAAGCATGAAGAACGGATAGATTTACTAACATCTTTTAAAAATGAAATCGACAAAACAACTATTATCCGCTTTACAGCCAAAATTGGGAGTCGCTATCCAAATATACATGATCAAGTTGCAAAGAATGCAGTTCTTCCGCGAAAATGGCCATCTTCTGAAAATGGTATTGAGGTTGGATTCCCCGATTTTAACAGGAAACTGCAGAGCGATTGGGATAGTGCAGTAGACGTTATACAGAGGAAGTTTGAATTGATCCATAACTCACTTAACAGCGACATTTACAAAGGGCACTTTTCCATATTCGCCATAGGGCCAATGCCGCTTCTTATGGTACTTGGCAAATATGTCTCGGATACAATACCCTGTGATATTTTTCACAATAACAGAGCCATCAAAGAAACGAATAACACTTGGAAATGGGATGACTGCATAGTTGGGAGCACTGCCTTTGTTGTCAAGCAGTTGAATAATGTTCCCACCGCCAAAAACGTTATGCTTATCCTTTCAATAAGCGATGCCGTTAATTCAGCTCAATATAGCGCAATATTAGAGGAAGATTTTGCTGTTTATGAGTTGACTATAGATGATCCTTCAATACATTTTCTTAAAAGTCGGCAACAGTTGGAAATTTTCAGTTATGAATACAGGAGGTTATTAAATACCATCCAGACAAAACACGGAAATGATGTCAATATACATATTTTACCTGCAGTCCCTGCAGCAATAGCAGTCCAATGTGGAAGAGTGTTATTGCCTACTAAAGACCCCAAGATATATTGTTATGAATATTTCCCAGACAGTGGCTATCAAAAAGTGCTACAGTTGAACTAGGAAAATAAGCCTATTCTCGAACCTTTGCCTTTAGCCATTTCATTCGAATTTTCCTCTTGAATGAGGATAAATGGACCGTATACCCATCTATAACTATTTCTTTACGATTCTTTTACGACGTTTTCCTTTCCTCTAATAAAAATGCCCCCAGAAATACCGAAAATGGCTATTCTGAGGGCATCCTTGTGGTCGCGTAGGGAGTCGAACCCTAAACCTTCTGATCCGTAGTCAGATACTCTATCCAATTGAGCTACGCAACCATTTTGAGAGGCAAAGGTACATAAAAACAGTTAAAAGACAAGAGTCGTCAGTCAACAGTCATCAGTCAACAGTATCGTTGGTTGCTTTGAAAATTATTTATAAGGTACCAATCACAATAAAATTCAGTAAACTTTGAGCCTTAATTTAAATTGCTTTACATGATTGATGCCACTATCCTCGAAAACGGCCTTAATTCTTTCAGGAACACCGATATTTATCTTATTGACCTGATTCTAAAGAGGCATTTCAACCCCACGATGCGCATAATGGATGCGGGCTGCGGCATGGGCCGGAATATTGAGTATTTCCTGCAATCAGGCTATGAGGTTTTCGGTGCAGACATATCCGACGACGACATACAATACCTCAGAAAGCACGCGATGGAGATCAACCCCAAAATCAAGGAAGATTATTTTCGTGTGGAACCTATTGAAGCCATAAGTTTTGAACCGGAAAGTATGGATGTGGTTATTTGCAACACTGTTCTGCACTTCGCGAATAATGAATATCATTTTAATGAAATGCTTGAGGGAGCCTGGAATCTCTTGAAACCCGGTGGGATATTTTTCAGCCGGTTGGCAACGAGTATCGGTATTGAAGACCGAATTACCCATATCGAAGGAAGGCAGTACCTGTTACCAGATGGCTCACAGCGTTTTCTGGCAGATGAAGCCATGTTGCTGCAACTTACCCTGAAAATGAACGCCCAATTCCTGGAACCGCTCAAGACCGTAAATGTGTACAATCAGAGGTGTATGACGAATTGGATTCTGAGGAAATAAATTAGGCAATGAGGCAATAAGACAATGAGACAGTGCCTGCCGGACGAAATCATGCGTCAGCCCATTTTCAAATTGCCTTAATGTCCAATTGTCTCATAAACTTCACTACCGCTTCATAAAATGCGTCCGGCGCTTCGGCATGTACCCAATGGCCCACCCCTGGAATGGTAACAAATTGGGCTTTGGGAAAGATATTCTGGATATTGGGTTTATCGTTTTCAAGAATGTATCTTGAATTCCCTCCATTGATAAAGAGCGTGTCTTTTTCAAATTGTCCGGTGATACTGATGTTCGCAGCAAGTTTAGGATAGTTTTTGGCAAGGCTTTCCAGGTTCATTTTCAGGATGTAACCATCACCTTCCCGCGTAAGGTTCTTTAATAAAAACTGCCTTACGCCTTCTTGTGGTACCTTTGACATCAGCGCTTCGTCAGCATCCTTTCGGCTTTTTATTTTATTAAGGTCCAGTTCTTCCAGCGCGTCTATATATACATCATGGCCATCAGCAGGGTATTGTTTTGGGGCTATATCCACTACAATCAATTTCGAAATCCGGTCAGGATAATTTAAAGCAAATTGCATGGCCGCTTTTCCTCCCATGGAGTGGCCCAGGACTACGGGTTGTTTGATATCATGTTGTTCGCAAAAATCAAATATATCTTCTGCAAGAATATTATAGTCAATATCATCAGAGTGAGGTGATTTCCCATGGTTTCGCTGGTCTATGGTCCATGTTTGAAAATCATTTCCAAATCTCACGGCGAGGGTGTGCCAGTTGTCAAGCATCCCGAACAAGCCATGCAATATAATGAGGTCCTGGCCAGTTTCACCGTACTTTTTATAATTGAGTTCCATGCGCACAAAATTGCGGAAATAAGAGGAGAAACAGGTTGTAAAAACAATTTGGTTGCGGTTTGTTTATATTCGTATCAAAATTATATTTATGAAATATGTATGGTCATATCTTGTTGTATTATTATATATAACAAGTAGTTGCAGCAACAACCCTAAATCTTCCAATACTTCATCAAATGTAGCGAAAGCAGGTTTTGGCCAGGATGAACCGGGAATCCTGGACAAGATTAAATTGCCCCAGGGATTTCATATCAGCTATTTCGCAAGGAATGTGAAGGATGCAAGGTCTATGACCCTAGGGGCCAATGGAACCGTATTTGTTGGTACGCGTGATAAAAGTGTGTATGCACTGGTAGATGAAAACCATGATGGCGTGGTGGATAAAGTATATACCATTGCGGATAACCTTCACAGCCCTAATGGCGTTGCTTTTAAAAATGGCAGTTTGTATGTGGCAGAAATAAGCAAGGTCTGGCGATTTGATAATATCGAATCCCATTTATCCAATCCCCCCAAGCCGGTATTGGTGAGTGATAAATTTTCTGACAAGGAATGGCATGGCTGGAAATACATTGCCTTCGGGCCTGATGGTAAGCTGTATATACCTGTTGGTGCGCCATGCAATGTTTGCGCGGTAGATGAAAACAATTTTGCCTGTATCAAGAGAATGAATGCTGATGGTACACGCCTTGAACTATATGCCAAAGGCATCAGGAATACGGTTGGGTTTGCATGGGACCCTAAAACAAAGGACTTATGGTTTACAGATAATGGCCGCGATGAAATGGGCGACGATATCCCATCTGATGAGTTGAACTTTGCACCAAAAGGAGGAATGCATTTTGGTTTCCCATATTGCCATGAGGGCGATATACCTGATCCTGAATTCGGCAAAGGGCATAGCTGCAGCGAGTTTGTGCCACCGGCCTTAAAACTCGGCGCCCACGTAGCCAGCCTGGGCATGAAATTTTATACAGGTATCCAGTTCCCGAAAGAATACCAGGGACGTATTTTTATAGCCGAACATGGATCCTGGAACCGTAGCAGCAAGGTTGGTTACAGAGTGGTTTCCGTAAAAATGGATGGAAACAAAGCCATTTCGTCTGAACCTTTTGCCGAAGGGTTTTTAGAGGGGCAAAAACCGCTTGGCAGGCCTGTAGATGTGCTGGTAATGCCGGATGGCAGCCTCTTGGTTTCAGATGATTTTGCAAATTGTGTGTATAGAATAACTTATGACGGGAAATAGCGTGAAATCACCTCCCAACGTTTTATCCGTCGAAATTAAAAAATCCAATATCTTTACACCGTTATGGCGCAACAGAAAGCAAAACCGCAAAAGGCAGTCCCGAAGTCTAAACCAAAAGCGGACTATTCAAGACTGTATCCGATTATCCTGGTTGTGATGGTGTTTATTCTTTATGGAAATACCCTTCACAACCAATATTTGAAAATGGATGATACTGACCTGATTGTTGACAATGAGGTATTTATTAAGCATCTCAAAAATATTCCACAGGCTTTCAGGCAAAGTTGCTTCGAGATACCTGGACATCTTACGGATAACAAAAGCTATTACCGTCCATTGTTGATTGTGTCATTTATGATTGATGCGCAGGTTCATGGGGCACGAGGATCGGTTACGTTTCATTTCATGAACATTCTTTATCATCTGTTGGCCTGCCTGCTATTGTATTATTTGTTACTCAAACTCGGCGCCAATGCACTCTCAGCATTCGCTCTTTCGTTTTTATTTGCAGTTCACCCCGTGAATATCCATGCCGTAGCCTGGATACCGGGACGTAATGATATCCTGCTTTCCATATTTGCATTGCTTTCCATGCACGGGCTTATTGATTATTACAAAAAGGGTGATCAAAAATATCTGACACTCCATTTTGTGGCCTATGCCGCGGCGCTGTTTACCAAAGAGAGCGGGGTAATCCTTCTTCCGATTTACGGAGCCTTTATGTGGCTATGGATGAGGGACCTGGCCTTTTATAAACGGAAATTATTTATTCCCGCCATTTATGTAGCTATCACTGCAATATGGTACCTGGCCATGACTTCAGCCTTGAAAGGGAACGAACATATTGGCGGGGGTGAACCGATCTTATCGGTAATTATCAGGAATATGCCCTATTTGTTCTTATACATAGGTAAAATCCTTTTGCCATTCAATCTCAATGTAATGCCCGGTGTAGATACAATGGCTATTGTATTGGGAGTGGTATCATTATTAGGTCTTGCTTTTATTGTCCTGCAAATCAATGATTACCGGAAATTGGTATTTTGCCTTTTCTGGTTTTTTATATTTTTGGCACCCACTCTCCTGGTACCTGAATTGCCGGCTTATGAGCACCGTGATTATCTGCCTTTGATCGGGGTGCTGGTGGGCATTTCGCAGGCCGGTTTTTTTAAGGATTTTAGTTTCAAAAAAAGAAACCTCGTATATGCTTTGGGTGGTATTGCTGTTGTGTATATTGTCGTTGTGTTCACAAGGCTTCCGGTTTATGCCAATCGTTTTACATTTTGGACAGATGGAACTGAAGGAACACCTTTCGCACCGTCTGCCTGTGTAAATGTCGGGCAACTGTACCAGGATATGTACGATAACGATCCCGATATGAATCCCGCCCAAAAGAAAGAAGCCTTAAAAAATGCGGGTGACTGGAACCATAAAGGGCTTATGTTGGATTCTACCACCCTGCGTGGAAACAACAATTACGGCGCTTACCTCTACCTGAGCGGTCATCCAGACGATGCGCTTCCCTATTTCCTGAAAGAAATCAAATATCATCCCACCAATGACGATCCTTACAAAAACGTGGGTATCTATTACAAAGACCATGGCCAACCTGAAAAATCAGTCTGGTACTGGGAAAAACTTATTAAAATGAACCGGTTCTATCTCACTGCATACGAAGAACTTGCCAATTATTATTCGCGAACCGGAGATCTGGCCAAAGCCGCCATGTACCGTGATGAAGAAAAAACATTGACAGACGAGGCGCAGAAGAATTATAATAAAATAAAATAGGATTCAGGAGTCAGGGGTCAGGAGTTAGTCCCTGAATACCTGCGGCGCATTTCCGCATAAATAACTTTGGGATGTTAGATGAGAAGGGCAAGTGATAGAAAGATAAAAATTGAGGGAAACTACCCCCCCCCGTCCGAATGGCAAGGCCGGGCGGGGGTGACAGAACTGATACGTATTTGAAAAGTGAGTTGAGTGGTACATGAGAGTGAGAAGATGGGAAATAAGCAACTGCAAAAGATATGAAAATAGGAAGACTCTTTGTTTTGCTCGGTATATTCTTTTTTATTTTTCAAAAGGGTGAATGTCAATCCCATTCTAATCCATATATCCTTGTTCTTGGTACGGCCCAGGATGGCGGATACCCACAGGTGGGTTGCGAGAAAAACTGCTGCAACCTGGCCTGGAAGTATGATTCTTTGAGAAGATATGTTGTGTCACTTGCCCTGGTGGACTCTGTCTCTAAAAAATGGTGGCTTTTTGAGGCAACTCCTGATTTTAAATACCAGTTGCAACTGTTCAGGACATTAACGCATTCAATATATTCATATTTACCGGATGGAATCTTTATAACCCATGCACACATAGGCCATTATACGGGTTTGATGAATTTGGGCAGGGAAGTAATGGATACCAAAGAAATGCCGGTATATGTATTGCCGCGCATGGCAACCTTTTTAGAAAACAACGGTCCATGGAGCCAGTTGGTTAAGCTCAAAAATATTGTTGTTCATCAACTAAATACTGATTCTGTTTTAACCCTTGAAAACGGTATCAAAATAGAAACATTTACCGTGCCGCACCGTGACGAATATTCTGAAACAGCAGGGTTCAGGATTATTACTTCAAAGAAAAAATATCTCTTTATCCCTGACATCAACAAATGGGAAAAATGGGACAAGAACATCGTGAATGAAGTTAAATCAGTTGATTATGCGCTTCTGGACGGCACATTTTATACAAGTTCGGAATTACCGGGGAGAAAAGTAGAACAAGTGCCACATCCTTTCATACCAGAAACCATGGATTTGTTTAAGAATGAAGATGCTACAACCAGGTCTAAAATTTATTTTATCCATTTCAATCATACCAATCCAGTGCTTTGGGATAATAAAACTGAGGCAATTGCCAAGGGAAAGGGCTTTCACATAGCAGAACAAGGGGAAGGGTTGTAGGCTTCTAAAATATAGCGATCTTTTATATATTGAATGTATTCGCATATTGCTCCAGAGGAGCAGCCAGTTTGTAGAAATAAATACCAAACAATTAAATAAGCTCCAGAGGAGCGACCTGTAAATCTATGGCAAACACCTACTCTCAAATCCATTTCCAGATTGTTTTTGCTGTTAGCTGGCGGCAAAACCTTATTCCCAAAGATCGCCGCGAAGAACTTCACAAATACATCACCGGAATTGTCCAAAAACGAAATCAAAAAATGCTTTCGATATTTTGCATGCCAGACCATCTACATACATTAGTTGGCCTAAAACCGGATATTACTGTTTCTGATTTGGTCAGGGAAATCAAAACGGGATCAACTAATTTTATAAATGACACCTGGGGCTTAAGAAATAAATTTAACTGGCAGGAAGGATTTGGCGCCTTTTCATATTCGAGAAGCCAGGTAGATTCTGTTATAAAATATGTGCTAAACCAGGAGGATCACCATAAAAAAATTACTTTTAAAGATGAATATATAGGATTTCTTCAAAAGTTTGAAGTTGAATATAACGAATTGTACCTGTTTGACTGGATGGAATAAACAGGCCGCTCCTCTGGAGCTTAATTGCATGTGTATATAATTTCTACAAACAGTAAGCTCCTCTGGAGCTTCATTGCGTGTGTATATAATTTCTACAAACAGGCCGCTCCTCCGGAGCTATGGGGTGTTTATATTGTTTCTACAAACAGGTCGCTCCTCTGGAGCCTAATTGACACAAATCATTAAAAGAAGGTATCTATTTAATATATTTTAAATTATAGCTTTACCTATTTCATCCTTCCCGGATTCTTGGCTATAAAAGATTTCCAGGAATTGACTTTATCATCGCCTGCCATCGGTATCCTTTGGTTAAAATGGCACATGGCCACGGCGAGGGCATCGGTAGCGTCAAGATATTCGGGCGATTCTTTAATACCCAGCAAACGCATGAGCATGGCTGCAACCTGTTCTTTGGACGCGCTGCCATTTCCGGTAATAGATTGTTTGATCTTGCGGGCCGCATACTGGTGTACAGGCAGGTTATGTGACAAGGCTGCCGCAATAGCCATACCCTGGGCACGGCCGAGTTTGAGCATGGATTGCACGTTTTTCCCATAAAAAGGGTCCTCGATCGCTAATTCTGTAACCTTGTGGCTCACAATTAATTTTTCGGTCCGTTGAAAAATAACCTTTAGCTTTTCTATGGGATCAGGCTCTTTCAGGTTTTTGACTACGTCCATCACCAGCAACCTCGTTTCTTTGTTTACACAGACCAAAATGGCATAACCCATGATATTTGTGCCGGGATCTATACCGAGAATAATTCGTGGGGCTGCAATTTGAACCTCAGAAGGTTTTTGGCTGTTAAGCCCTGAACGAAGAGTCATAGCAACAAAGTACGTATTTTTGCATTGATATATGGCAACATGGCAGGGAATATTTTAGAAAGCATCGGTTATAAGAACCATTTATGGATTGGGAAATCATTCCAAAAACCCCTGGTTTTTATTTTGAAATTAGCTGTCCTGATTTTTTCCGGATGGTACTTTTACGTCCACATTATTCAGAATGTCGAATTCTGGAAAATATTCACTTTATCGCAATCCATTCTTACAAATTCTTCATCAATATGGCTTTTTGCGGTTTGTATTGTTATGGTTTTTATGAACTGGGGAATTGAAACCCTGAAATGGCAATTCCTTTTAAAGAGATTTGTCAAAATTTCCTTCCCGAAGGCTTTTGCTGCCATACTTTCCGGTAATGCCATCAGTTTATGGACACCAAACAGGGTAGGGGAATATGTTGGCAGGATGATATTTTTAGACCCTCTGGTTAGGGTCAAAAGCATATTTGCCACACTTGCCGGCAGTATTTCCCAATTGGTCATCACCCTTATCATGGGCGCTTTGGGTTTTGCATATTATGAAAAAACGACGAATCTGCCCATTATCATACAATTGGCGATAGGATTTTTTGCACTTTTGTTTATCTGTCTCACCTTGTTTTTTTATTTTAATATCGGGGTCATTCGCAGTTGGTTGCCAGGTAAAAATTGGTCAAAGGGCCTTCGGAAATACCTGCTCTTATACAAGCAATACAAGAGAAAAGAACTTGAAACGGTGTTGTTATACTCCCTTGTCAGGTATATAGTGTTTTCGGTACAGTTTTATATCCTACTGGTTTTTTTTGGCGTACACATCCCAGTCATCGAAGCGCTGATGCTCATTTTTGTGATGTATATGGTACAGACGGTAAGCCCCACAACAGGATTGACAGAATTGATTGTTCGCGGCAGCGCCACCGTTTATCTTTTTCATGGTTTCACCAATGACATTGCCGCTGTTTTGTCAGCTTCTTATGGAATATGGATTATAAATCTGCTGATTCCTGCCTTGTCTGGCGCTATCATATTTGGTTTTGCGCGCATCAATAGTAAACTCAAAAGCGCATAAGTGTTTGTTGCTATAGCCATTATCACGTTTGTGTTTGCGATGGCTTATGCCTTATTGATTTTGAATTTCCAGAGGGGATGGAATAAGTTGACCCTCTTTGCGCCTTTGCGCCTTAGTGGCAAAATAGACTCTCGCAAAGACGCAAAAGCGCAAAGCGAGTTTAGTATCATTATTTCTGCGAGAAATGAAGAACAAAACATCGGAGATTGTTTACTGGATATTGTTTCTCAGGATTATCCATCTCAAAGCTTTGAAATCATTGTAATAGATGATTTTTCAGAAGATAATACATCAGAGATCGTGTATCACTTTGCGTCAGAAAATCAAGGCTATTCTATAAGGCTGATAAAATTGGCTGATGAACCGATAAAAGAGCAGAATTCATTCAAAAAAGCTGCGATTAAGATTGGAATTGAGAAGAGTGTCTTTTCCTGGATCATTACCAGTGATGCCGATTGCAGAAGAGGACCCAAATGGCTGGCGAGCATTGATTTATTTATCCATGAAAATGATCCGGTAATGGTTTCTGCCCCGGTAAGCCTCAAGGGTTCCGATGATTTTTTTGACAATGCACAATCGCTTGAATTTATGGGGCTTGTAGGTATTGGTGCCGGATCTCTTGCTCTCAAATCGCCGAATATGTGCAACGGTGCTAACCTTGCCTATAAAAAAGAGGCTTTTTATGAAGTGAGTGGCTTTGAAGGCAATGATGAACTCGCCAGCGGTGATGATGAATTTTTGATGCACAAAATGTTTAGCCATTGGCCGGATAAAGTGCTGTTTTTAAAAAATATAGATGCCATTGTCAGCACAAAACCTGAAAAAAGTCTTAGTGCTTTTATCCAGCAAAGGAAAAGATGGGTTTCCAAGAGCAGGAAGTATTCAAACAGTAATATTACAGTAGTCTTAAGCGGGGCTTGGATTTTTAATATGCTGTTGCTTTTCAATTGGGTTGCAGGTATTTTTGACCCGAGGTATTTTATTGCTTTCCTGGCTGCATTTGGGCTGAAACTGGGTGCAGAATTTCTGTTTTTAAACAAAGTAGCCACATTTTTCAATAACCGAAAAGCCCTGTCGGTTTTGATACCTGCCGGCTTTGTATATATCTTCTATGTTTTGTTTATTGGGATATATGGTAATTTTGGTTCTTATGACTGGAAAGGGAGAACTGTAAGATAAGGGTGTAATATTTTGTAGAGACGCAATGATTGTGTCTCGCAATGAGAACACACCTATTTTGTGTGCATGGTGTATGTAGAGACGCAATGATTGCGTCTCACGAAGAGAACACACCTATTCTGTGTGCGTTATAAACGTAGAGACGCAATGATTGCGCCTCACGATGAGAACACCTATTCAGTGTGTTTCAGATAAACAGATTTATCATGTGTGTTTGCGGGTAGGAGACGCAATCATTGCGTCTCTACGGAGGGAACACACCTATTCTGTGTGCGTTATAAACGTAGAGACGCAATGATTGCGTCTCACGAAGAGAACATACCTATTATGTGTGCATGGTGTATGTAGAGACGTAATGACTGCATCTCACGATGAGAACACACATATTCTGTGTTTCAGATAGACAGATTTATCATGTGTGTTTGCGGATAGGAGACGCAATCATTGCGTCTCTATACCATATAGAATTTATCCTCCAACCACCGAGCTGGGTTATTAATGATATACTCAGCAATCCGGTAATATTCATCCATGCTCCTAATGATATGATCGTGAAACCTTGATTGCCACACGAAATCAATGTTGTTGTTATTCGCAAAACCAGTAACTGCTGATTTATACCCTCTTAAAATAGATGAAAGGTTTTTTGATTGAGGCTTAAAATTGTTGGTTTTATCGTTTGTGGCAATTGTGGTATTATTGCCAGCGTCAGTGCTGCTATTATACTGGTTATTTCCTATCATTAAAATAGCATGAAAGTGGTTTGGCATTACTTGAAATTCAGCCAATTCAATGTTCATGTCCTTCCTTAATTCCAACGTTTCCAACCATTTCGTTTCCGCAATCCTCCCAATTTCAGACAAATGCATTTCGGCATTTGCAATATTTCCAAAATAACATTCCCTGTTGCGGGTGCAAATGGTAATAAAATACATCCCCGCATTTGAATAATCCCAGGATTGCAAACGTGCAGAAGGTATGCGGTATTTGTTTTTAAACAATTCCATTGTCAAATATCATTTTCTATGGCCAATGTTCAAAAATAGAAAGAATATTAATATTGAATGCGTAGAGACGCAATCATTGCGTCTCACGAAGAGAACACACCTATGCAATTTTTTCTGACAGATACGTTTATTCGTTTGTTTGCGGATAGGAGACGCAATCATGGCGTCTCTCGAGGGGAATGGGTTTATACCGTATGTTTACCATTGGGTGAGACGATTATTGCGTATCTGCGGAAAAACGAACATAATGATGCGATATATACTGCTTAATTGCATTTATGCTAATTTTGGGGGGTACAAGTGGAAGAAAAGGAAAATAATTTGAATCACTAACCCCTAATCCCTAACGCCTGAATTATGCGCGATTTAACTGACTTGGAATACGATATCCTAAACACAGTTTATTTTGTCGAAACATTCGATAAGATACTCGAGGAGGTGAAATACCCTGCTAATATTGTGGCTGATAGTGTGAAATTCCTGATTAGGATGAAATACATATCGCCGATGAAACCGGATCCTAAAAAGAAAGATTACGTGCGTAGTTTTATGTATGATAGCGACAATATGCGGGCATACAGGTATATCATCACGCGTGAAGGGCTTGAAGCGCACAATGCACGGTAGAATATGGCCGAACCTGAAAATAAATATGGCAAATCCCCCTCGTGGTATGCATTTCAGCGTTTTATAAAAAACAGGAATGCTTTTGCCAGTCTGATTTTTATTGCGATATGCTTTATCATTGCGCTGGGAGGTTATATCTTTTTGCCAGATTCAACTCCAGAGGCCAAAAAGCAAAACCTGGAATTGGAGTTGCTGCCGCCACTTTCTAAGATCAACATCCTTAAAATACCAAAGCAAGAAAAACCGCCCCAATCAAATATCATTTCATTTCTCGTTTCGGGGCAGAAGTCTGATTTTGACGAAATTCCCATTCAAAGTTATAGGGTAAATAATAATAGGATCAACATTATCCCTTATGGCGGTGGCAGGGAAGAATCGTTGTCGAATGCAGGTGTTGAGGTCGTGAGCAGGACATATCTTTTGGGTACTGATCGCTATGGCCGCGATATGTTCAGCAGACTATTACTCGGAACAAGGGTTTCGTTTGCGGTCGGGATTATTTCAGTTTTGATATCGCTGGTTATCGGGATTTGTCTGGGAGCCATGGCTGGTTTTTTCAGAGGATGGGCAGATCATCTCATTCTTTGGTTGATTAATGTGGTTTGGGCTATCCCTACTTTCTTGTTGGTCATGGCAATGTCGCTGGTATTGGGCAGGGGGTTCTGGCAGGTATTTGTGGCGGTGGGATTAACCATGTGGGTAGAGGTGGCCAGAATGGTGCGTGGACAAATACTCAGCGCCCGTGAGGTGGATTATGTGACTGCTGCAAGGGCACTTGGCTTCGGAAGCAGGAGAATCATAACACGCCATATATTGCCGAATATCTTCGGCCCTATTCTCGTTATAGCCGCAGCCAACTTTGCCTCTGCTATTTTG
>Ga0206844_10012_pt1 | contig 41014 bp, 34 predicted proteins | sample Alteio_BWOrgCont_22_FD_152907 | JGI IMG/M metagenome (GOLD analysis project Ga0206844, IMG submission 152907) | Enriched cells from forest soil in Barre Woods Harvard Forest LTER site, Petersham, Massachusetts, United States -... | ecosystem: Environmental > Terrestrial > Soil > Temperate forest >...
ATTCCTAAGGGAACTAAGTACACACAAAAGATACTTGAAAAGGTAAACTACAACGAAGTTAACCCTAAGCGTTGGACACATGACAAGGATAAGAATGCTGTTATTGAACAAATAATACATAACTATACCCTTGCATACAACGAATTGCTTGGTATTAACAAACGTCAGAAGTTTGCTATAACCGTTGGTGATGAATTACCATCAGGTGTAAACCAAATATCTAAAGTTTACCTTGCTCAAAAGCGTAAGCTGAGAGTGGGTGATAAGATGGCGGGCCGTCACGGTAACAAGGGTGTTGTTGCACGTATTGTACGTGAAGAAGACATGCCGTTCCTTGAAGATGGAACACCGGTTGATATAGTACTCAACCCACTGGGTGTACCTTCGCGTATGAACCTTGGTCAGATATACGAAACCGTATTAGGCTGGGCCGGAGAAAAGTTAGGTGTTAAATTTGCAACCCCTATCTTCGATGGCGCTACCTTAGATCAAATCAGCGAATACACTGAGAAAGCGGGCATACCTCCATTTGGTAGCACATACTTACACGATGGTGGAACAGGCGAACGTTTTGACCAACCTGCAACAGTAGGTATTATATACATGCTGAAACTTGCACACATGGTTGACGATAAGATGCACGCACGTTCTATCGGTCCATACTCACTTATTACACAACAACCATTGGGTGGTAAAGCACAATTTGGTGGTCAGCGTTTTGGTGAAATGGAAGTATGGGCGCTTGAAGCCTTCGGAGCATCACACATCCTGCAGGAAATGCTTACCATTAAAGCGGATGATGTAGTGGGCCGTGCCAAGAGTTACGAGGCAATTGTAAAAGGTGAAAACCTTCCTACACCGGGTATACCAGAATCATTCAACGTATTGTTGCATGAATTGCATGGTCTGGGCCTTGAAATTAAAATGGACTAATTGAGTAGAAAGTTCATAAAGCTGAAAGTTCATAAAGAACTTTAAACTTTAGAAACTTTAAAACTTTAAAAACTAAATAAAAATATGGCTTCTTCCAGAGAACAAAAACAGAGGAGTAACTTTACTAAAGTAACGATCAGTTTAGCATCCCCAGAAAGGATGCTGAACCGTTCGCACGGTGAAGTTTTAAAGCCTGAGACTATTAACTACCGCACATACAAGCCTGAACGTGATGGTTTGTTCTGCGAACGTATTTTCGGTCCTACCAAGGATTGGGAATGTCATTGCGGAAAATACAAGCGCATTCGTTATAAGGGTATTATTTGCGACCGTTGCGGTGTTGAAGTAACAGAGAAAAAAGTACGTCGTGAGCGTATGGGCCACATTGCATTAGTGGTTCCTGTAGCACACATTTGGTATGTACGTTCTTTACCAAGTAAAATTGGTTACCTCCTTGGCCTTTCTACCAAGAAACTTGAAATGGTGGTGTACTATGAAAAGTATATCGTTATTCAAGCCGGTATTAAAGAATCAGAAGGTATTAAGCACCAGGATTTCCTTAGCGAAGACGAATATTTGAGATTACTCGATACCCTTCCTAAAGAAAACCAACACTTAGATGATAACGATCCTAATAAGTTCATTGCCAAGATGGGTGGTGAAGCTTTATTTGATCTGTTAAAGCGTATCGACTTAGAAGCATTGGCGTATGAACTGCGTCACAAAGCAAATACTGAAACTGCACAACAACGTAAGAACGAAGCCTTAAAGAGGTTACAAGTTGTTGAAGCGTTCCGTAGAGCTAACACACACGTTGAGAACCGCCCTGAGTGGATGGTGCTTAAAGTGTTGCCTGTAATTCCGCCTGAATTGCGCCCACTGGTGCTTTTAGATGGTGGCAGGTTTGCTACATCAGATTTGAATGACTTATACCGTCGTGTAATTATACGTAACAACCGTTTAAAAAGGCTCATCGAGATCAAAGCTCCTGAGATCATCTTACGTAACGAAAAACGTATGTTACAGGAATCGGTTGATGCATTACTTGATAACTCACGTAAATCAACAGCTACTAAAACCGAATCGAACCGCGCGCTTAAATCACTTGCTGACAGCTTAAAAGGTAAGCAAGGACGTTTCCGCCAAAACTTACTCGGTAAACGTGTTGACTATTCTGCACGTTCGGTAATTGTTGTAGGCCCTGAATTAAAATTGCACGAGTGCGGACTTCCAAAAGATGTTGCATTAGAGCTCTTCAAGCCATTTGTGGTTTGTAAGATCATTGAAAGGGGTATTGTTAAGACTGTTAAATCTGCACGTAAGCTGGTTGACCGCAAGGTTGCTGCTGTGTGGGATATTTTAGAAAGCGTAATTAAGGGTCACCCTGTATTGCTTAACCGTGCTCCAACATTGCACCGTTTATCAATACAAGCGTTCCAGCCTAAACTTATAGAAGGTAAAGCTATCCAGTTGCACCCGCTTACATGTACAGCGTTCAACGCTGACTTTGACGGTGACCAAATGGCGGTTCACTTACCTTTAGGTAGCTCAGCTGTGTTAGAAGCGCAATTATTAATGTTGGCTTCTCACAACATTCTGAACCCTGCTAACGGTGCTCCTATCACTGTACCTTCTCAGGATATGGTACTAGGTTTGTATTACATTACCAAATCGAAGAGAAGCACTAAGGACATGAAAGTACTTGGCGAAGGCCTTGTATTCTACTCTGCTGAAGAAGCAATTATTGCTTTCAACGAAAAGAAAGTAGAACTTCATGCGCACGTTAGGGTTAAAACTACTGTAAGAGAAAACGATCAACTTGTAGATAAGATCATTGAAACCAGCCTTGGAAGAATTATCTTCAACCAGGTTGTGCCTAAAGAAATGGGCTTTATAAATGAATTATTGACCAAGAAGAACTTGCGTGATATTATTGCTGAAGTACTTAAAGCAGCAGGAATGGCTAAAACAGCTAAGTTCCTTGATGATATTAAGGACATTGGTTACCATTACGCGTTCAAGGGTGGTTTATCATTTAACCTGAACGACGTTATCATCCCTGCTGATAAGGAGAAGATGATTGCGGATGCTAAGGGTCAAATTGATGAAGTATCGAATAACTATAACATGGGTTTCATTACCAACAATGAAAGGTATAACCAGGTTATTGATATTTGGACACACACCAACTCGAAAATTACCAAAAAGGTAATGGATCAGTTGAGCAGTGACCGTCAAGGTTTCAACGCAATCTACATGATGTTAGATTCTGGTGCGAGGGGTTCGAAAGAACAGATCCGTCAGCTTTCTGGTATGCGTGGACTGATGGCGAAGCCTCAAAAATCGGGTGCTACCATGCAGGAAATTGTGGAAAACCCGGTTATATCGAACTTTAAAGAAGGACTTTCTATACTTGAGTACTTTATTTCAACTCACGGTGCACGTAAAGGATTGGCAGATACAGCGCTGAAAACAGCGGATGCCGGTTACTTAACACGTCGTTTGGTTGACGTATCGCAAGACGTTATTATTACCGGTGTTGACTGTGGTACCCTTCGCGGACTTACAGCAGCTACCTTACGTAAGAATGACGAAGTTGTAGAAACTCTATATGATAAAATATTAGGCCGTGTTAGTTTGCATGATGTTCACCATCCTGCAACCGGCGAGCTTTTAGCAACTGCAGGTGACGAGATTACCGAAGTACATGCAGATTTGATTAAGAACTCACCTATTGAAAGTGTTGAGATCCGTTCGGTGCTTACCTGCGAAATGAAAACAGGTGTTTGCGCCAAATGTTACGGTCGCAACCTTTCTACCGGTAGAATTGTACAAAAAGGTGAAACAGTTGGTGTAATTGCAGCTCAGTCTATTGGTGAGCCAGGTACACAGCTTACACTCCGTACATTCCACGTAGGTGGTACAGCATCAAACATTTCTGCTTCATCAAAAATTGAAGCTAAGTATGATGGTATTGTTGAAATGGAAGAAGTAAGGACAGTAACCCGTAAGGGCGCTGATGGTAATAAGGTAGAAGCGGTTATATCGCGTTCTGCTGAATTACGCGTGGTAGATAAGAATACCGGATTGGTATTGACAACTGCTAACGTTCCTTATGGTTCTCAGTTATACGTTAAGAATAAAGCTGTGGTTAAGGCCGGAGAACTTCTTTGCGATTGGGATCCGTACAATGCTGTTATTATCTCTGAATTCTCGGGTAAAACTGAATTCGAATACATCGAAGAAGGTGTTACTTTCCGTGAAGAATCAGATGAACAAACAGGCTTTAAAGAGAAGGTTATTATTGAAAGCAAGGATAAGACCAAGAGCCCTCTCATTAAAGTTGTTAAAGGAAAAGACACCCTTAAATCATACAACATACCTGTTGGATCGCACATTATTACCGGCGATGGCAGCAGCGTAGAAGCAGGACAAATTTTGGTTAAGATACCTCGTATCTCTGGTAAATCGGGTGATATTACAGGTGGTCTGCCAAGGGTAACTGAGTTGTTCGAAGCTCGTAACCCTTCAAACCCTGCTGTTGTTACTGAAATAGATGGTGTAATTACGTTTGGTAAGATTAAGAGAGGTAACCGTGAGGTTATGGTAGAATCGAAGAATGGTAACAAAAAGACCTACTTGGTTCCGCTTTCTAAACACATATTGGTACAAGAGAACGACTTTGTGAAGACCGGTGAACCATTATCTGATGGCGCTGTAACACCTGCTGACATATTGGCTATTAAAGGCCCTACGGCAGTACAGGAATACTTAGTGAATGAAATTCAGGAAGTATACCGTTTACAAGGTGTGAAGATCAACGACAAGCACTTTGAAGTGATCGTTCGCCAGATGATGAGAAAAGTGGAAATTGAAGATCCGGGAGATACCAACTTCTTAGAAAGGCAATTGGTTACCAAGATGGAATTCATGAATGCTAACGACGACCTGTATGGCAAGAAAGTTATTACAGACGCCGGAGACAGCATCACATACAAGGTAAGTGAGTTGGTTAACGCACGTAAGTTGAGAGATGAGAACATGCGCCTGAAACGCGATGGTAGCAAACAAATTCAGTTCAGGGATGCAATTCCTTCTACTTCTAACCCAATTCTACAAGGTATAACCCGCGCTTCACTGCAAACAGAAAGCTTTATTTCGGCTGCATCATTCCAGGAAACTGTAAGGGTGTTGAACGAAGCAGCTATCGGCGGAAAGGTGGATTACCTCGCAGGCTTGAAAGAAAACGTTATCGTTGGACACTTAATACCAGCTGGTACAGGTTTACGCGAATACGAAAAGCTTATTGTTGGTTCTATGGAGGAATATCAACGCCTCATGGAAAGCAAACAAGAGAAAGAGCTTGTGGAAGCAGACGCGAAGTAATAAAGCAATATGTATTTCAAAAAAGCCCCGCAGCAATGCGGGGCTTTTTTATTTGTACCTGACAGAGGCTGTATCTTTTCCCTTACTAAGGCATTATAGAGGCAGTAGAAGTGTATTTGTTGTTGCATGAAGCATTCCATAATAATAGTTGGCTTAGCCCTTGCAGTGCGTGCGTATTCGCAAAATAGCATTGGTGTTAAGCGTGATTCACTGGGAATACTGCAAAATCCGGTGGGTAGTAGTTTACCGACATTTTCATCAGATACGGGCGGTGGAGTAATTACCAACAGCAATTTTGCAGGTAAAGTGGTCTACATAAATGTTTGGGCCAATGGCTGCAAACCATGCATGGCTGAACTAGGAGGCTTAAATGAGATGTATGATAGTTTAAGGAATTACAAAAATTTTGAGTTTGTATCATTTGCATTGGGAACGAAGGAAACAGTGATATTATTAAAGCGGAAGTATAAAATTCATTATCCTGTTATAGCAGCGTCAGAAACTACTTGCAACATTTTAGACTTTAGCGAGGGATTTCCAACTAGTACTATAATAGATCCTAGTGGAAAGATTATGTATTACAAACTAGGCGGAAACATTGATTCCACAAAAGCTCGGGACTTTATTATGAAACAACTATATCCGGGATTAAAGAATATGTTGAATATAAAAAGACAATAACTTAACCATAGCGATTAAAAATTGGTAGATAGCTTTTTGTATTTTTGATTAAGTGAAAGAATCAACTAAAACAAAAGACCCGAATAGGCTAACATGGCGCAACTACCTTGTGTTGGCGGGTATTATAATTGTTTTTTATTTTTATAAAGATTCTCACAGCGATATAATAAATTACCCGGAGTATTTAAGATCCTGGGGCTGGATAGCCCTGTTCATAGCACTTGCAGGAGTGCGATTCAGAAAATTTATTGCGAGTTATGTTGCATTGCACACAGTAGGAGAAAGATTATTCTATTTTGTTTTAAGCCTGGCAGGAGCCGCAATAGGCACACTAATGGCCGCTACTATACTACTTGCACCATTTAATTATTACAATGCATATGTGTCCACACAAAATAAGGCAGATACCGTACGTTGTACCATTGATGATGCCTACATTGGCCGCCAAACGCATGATGGACGTGAGCCCAACACAATTAAATATCATTTCCTGGGTAAAGCAGATTCATTGTACACAACAGATAAGACTGCACTTATAGCCAACATGCACGAATTGCATACCTATAGTTTTTATACATTGGTATTAGTTACACACCGCGCCCTGCTTGGTTCCTATTGGCTACAGTCGTGGCGTATGGAGGAGAAGAATGATACAATAAACGCACAGCAGAAGAAAAATTAGTGCGTTTGTTAGAATCTTCCACTTATGCGTAAACAGTAGAGTTCAATCATATTTGTTTTATTTAATTATCGTATTACGTAAAAGGAGAATGCCACATAAACGTGGTCTAAAACCCGAAACCATCAGCATTAATGCTGTATCCGGCACGTAGATTATCTATTTCACAAGTGCAAATTATAATTCTGAGTTCTACAGGAGTAGTGGTTATTGTCTCAACTTGGAATTACATAAGAATAGGCCAATGGCTAATAACGACAATGGTTATAGCACTATTTTACGGGGAAATAAGACATAAGCTAATGCAGATGGTTGTTTTTTGGTATAAATGATGCGTTTAATTGCATTCAATAGTGCAACCCTAGTAAGGATAGGCACTTCATGCCTTTTAGAAGATGATTTATCATACGCTTTGCTACCCGAAAATGGTAGTGTTGCAAAATCATCGAAAAATCTTGTAAAATTATTATGCTGTAAATCAACACATTACGTTCTTTGTTAAATAATTGTGAAGTGCAGAGTATTGAGATATGAAACAGAACACTACATTTGCATCCCTTTTGAAAAAACGTTCTTTAAAACCTTATCGAAAACGAGCTGCAACCAGCAAATAAGAAAGATAAAAATTTCTTAAAAAAAGTTCTAAAAAAACTTGCAGGTTAAAAAAAAGATGTATCTTTGCAGCCCTTTTGAAAATAAAGGTTGTTCTTTTAGCATATTAGTTCTCTCGTAAAAGAGAGATAAAATATAAAGTAAAAAGTTCTTTGAAGTATTGGAGAAGATAGAAATAGCGGGCATCAATCTCTTTTAGGTTTTATTCTAAAAGAGCACTTGAGAAACCTAGTCAAATTATATGTCAATTTTCGATCTTGCTATATGCAATGACGAAACACGATCAAACACACAATGGAGAGTTTGATCCTGGCTCAGGATTAACGCTAGCGGCAGGCCTAATACATGCAAGTCGAGGGGCAGCAGGGTGTAGCAATACATCGCTGGCGACCGGCGCACGGGTGCGTAACACGTATGCAATCTTCCCTTAACTGGTGAATAGCTTTGAGAAATCAGAATTAATACACCATAACACTGCGAAATGGCATCATTTTGCAATTAAAGCTCCGGCGGTTAAGGATGAGCATGCGCCCCATTAGCTAGTTGGCGAGGTAACGGCTCACCAAGGCAACGATGGGTAGGGGTTCTAAGAGGATTTACCCCCACACGGGAACTGAGACACGGTCCCGACTCCTACGGGAGGCAGCAGTAAGGAATATTGGTCAATGGACGCAAGTCTGAACCAGCCATGCCGCGTGCAGGATGAAGGTTCTATGGATTGTAAACTGCTTTTGTACGGGAAAAAATCCCTGGTTTCTACCGGGGTTGATGGTACCGTAAGAATAAGGATCGGCTAACTCCGTGCCAGCAGCCGCGGTAATACGGAGGATCCAAGCGTTATCCGGATTCACTGGGTTTAAAGGGTGCGTAGGTGGAATGACAAGTCAGTGGTGAAAACCTGCAGCTTAACTGTAGAACTGCCATTGATACTGTTATTCTTGAGTACATTTGATGTGAGCGGAATGTGTCGTGTAGCGGTGAAATGCTTAGATATGACACAGAACACCAATTGCGAAGGCAGCTCACAAAACTGTAACTGACACTGAGGCACGAAAGCGTGGGGATCAAACAGGATTAGATACCCTGGTAGTCCACGCCGTAAACGTTGAATACTAGATGTATGCTCGTTAGAGCATGTGTCAAAGCGAAAGCGTTAAGTATTCCACCTGGGGAGTACGACCGCAAGGTTGAAACTCAAAGGAATTGACGGGGGCCCGCACAAGCGGAGGAGCATGTGGTTTAATTCGATGGTACGCGAGGAACCTTACCTGGGCTTGAAAGTTAGTGACCGGTCCTGAAAGGGATCTTTCCGAAAGGACACGAAACTAGGTGCTGCATGGCTGTCGTCAGCTCGTGCCGTGAGGTGTTGGGTTAAGTCCTGTAACGAGCGCAACCCCTATCATTAGTTGCCAGCGGGTAATGCCGGGGACTCTAATGAAACTGCCTGCGTAAGCAGAGAGGAAGGTGGGGACGACGTCAAGTCATCACGGCCCTTACGTCCAGGGCTACACACGTGCTACAATGGTCGACACAACGGGCAGCTACTTGGTAACAAGATGCTAATCTCTAAAGTCGATCTCAGTTCGGATAGAGGTCTGCAATTCGACCTCTTGAAGTTGGATTCGCTAGTAATCGCGCATCAGCAATGGCGCGGTGAATACGTTCCCGGGCCTTGTACACACCGCCCGTCAAGCCATGGAAGTTGGGGGTACCTGAAGTCGATTGCCGCAAGGCGTCGCCTAAGGTAAAATCAATGACTGGGGCTAAGTCGTAACAAGGTAACCGTACCGGAAGGTGCGGTTGGAATACCTCCTTTTTAGAGCGATTTTAGGTTTCGTTTGGCCGCTATTTCTTTTTCTTCAATTTTTCCCAACGCGAGATACCCAGTAACCCTAGGGCAGCGGGGGTATTGTAATGGGGCACCAAATATAAGGCAAGGCCAATATTAAAGTGCCGTACCTATACAGTCCCGTAGCTCAGTTGGTTAGAGCACTACACTGATAATGTAGGGGTCGGCAGTTCAACTCTGCCCGGGACTACAACAGATAAAGTATCTGTAGCAGTAATGAAACTCGATTTGGGGAATTAGCTCAGCTGGCTAGAGCACCTGCTTTGCAAGCAGGGGGTCATCGGTTCGACTCCGATATTCTCCACAATCGTTACACAGTTGTTGTGTAACGCACGTTCTTTGACATATTGATTGAAAAAATACAATTTGATCCGCAACAGATCAATGTAAAACAAATGTTAGTTTAAAAAGTTACTTAAGGGTGTCTGGTGGATGCCTTGGATCTTATAGGCGACGAAAGACGTGATAGGCTGCGATAAGCCACGGGGAGGTGCCGAATAACCTTCGATCCGTGGACCTCTGAATGGGGAAACCCGGTACTATGAAGTAGTATCATTGCGGCGTAAGCCGTTAAAGCAAACCCGGAGAACTGAAACATCTAAGTACCCGGAGGAAGAGAAAACAAAAGTGATTCCGCAAGTAGTGGCGAGCGAACGCGGAATAGCCCAAACCTTGTTGGTTACGGCCAACAGGGGGTTGTAGGACTACAATGTGGACTGTGAATAGAAAGTGGAAGGTTTTGGAAAAAACCGTCATAGAGGGTGATAGCCCCGTACACGAATTTTATTTGCTACCTAGTAGTATCCTGAGTACCACGGGGTCGGAGACGCCTTGTGGGAATTTGCCGGCACCATCCGGTAAGGCTAAATACTTATAAGATACCGATAGCGAACCAGTACTGTGAAGGAAAGGCGAAAAGAACCTTGAACAAAGGAGTGAAATAGAACCTGAAACCAGACACTTACAAGCAGTTGGAGTCCTTCTACGGAGGGATGACAGCGTGCCTTTTGCATAATGAGCCTACGAGTTACTCCTCACTAGCAAGGTTAATTGCGTTAACGCAAGTCAGCCGAAGCGAAAGCAAGTCTTAACTGGGCGTATAGTTAGTGGGGGTAGACGCGAAACTTTGTGATCTACCCATGGTCAGGATGAAGTTCTGGTAACACAGGATGGAGGTCCGAACTGGTGAACGTTGAAAAGTTCTCGGATGAACTGTGGGTAGGGGTGAAAGGCTAATCAAACTGAGAGATAGCTCGTACTCCCCGAAATGTTTTTAGGAACAGCCTCAATTGAATTGTCGTAGAGGTAGAGCTACTGATTGGGCTAGGGGGCTTCATCGCCTACCGAACCCTGACAAACTCCGAATGCTACGACATGTGATTGGGAGTGAGTCTCTGGGCGCCAAGGTCCTGGGACGAGAGGCAAACAAACCAGACCATCAGCTAAGGTCCCAAAATGTATATTAAGTTGCATCTAACGAGGTTCGACTGCACTGACAGCCAGGATGTTTGCTTGGAAGCAGCCATTCATTTAAAGAGTGCGTAACAGCTCACTGGTCGAGCGGTTGGGCGTGGAAGATAAACGGGCATAAAATATACTACCGAAGCTATGGACTATGCATTTAATGCATTAGTGGTAGGGGAGCATTCCAGCGGCGCTGAAGGTTTACTGTTAGGTAAGCTGGAGCTTCTGGAAAAGAAAATGTAGGCATAAGTAACGATAATGCAGGCAAGAAACCTGCACACCGATAGACTAAGGTTTCCTGAACAACGTTAATCGATTCAGGGTTAGTCGGGGCCTAAGGCGAGTCCGAATGGATAAGTCGATGGATAATTGGTTAATATTCCAATACTGGCTTTATTGCGATGGGGTGACGGAGTAGTGAAAGGTATGCCTCCTGACGGAATAGGAGGTTAAAAAGCAAAGGTATACGACCGGTAGGCAAATCCGCCGGTTGTGCTGAAGCCGATAGTACTGTGAGCCTTCGGGCAAGCAGATAATTACCCTAATCAGACTTCCAAGAAAAACCTCTAAGCTTCAGATAACAGCCACCCGTACCGCAAACCGACACAGGTAGTCAAGGAGAGTATCCTGAGGTGCTCGAGTGAGCCGCGGTTAAGGAACTAGGCAATTTAACCCTGTAACTTCGGGAGAAAGGGTCCCCTCAGCAATGAGGGGCGCAGTTAAATGCTTCTAGCGACTGTTTAACAAAAACACAGGGCTCTGCTAAATCGAAAGATGATGTATAGGGCCTGACACCTGCCCGGTGCTGGAAGGTTAAGAGGAGAGGTTAGTAGCAATACAACGCTTTGAATCGAAGCCCCAGTAAACGGCGGCCGTAACTATAACGGTCCTAAGGTAGCGAAATTCCTTGTCGGGTAAGTTCCGACCTGCACGAATGGTGTAACGACTGGAAGGCTGTCTCGACCGCGAGCTCGGTGAAATTGTGATACCGGTGAAGACGCCGGTTCCCTGCAACGGGACGGAAAGACCCCGTGCACCTTTACTATAACTTAACATTGTCTTTGGGTGAATGATATGTAGCATAGGTGGGAGACTTTGAAGCTGCGGCGCTAGCCGTGGTGGAGTCGTCAGTGAAATACCACTTTTCGTTTATTTGAAGTCTAATCTCATAACCATGAGAGACATTGTTTGGTGGGTAGTTTGACTGGGGTGGTCGCCTCCAAAAAAGTATCGGAGGCTTTCAAAGGTACCCTCAGTACGCTTGGTAACCGTACGTGGAGCGCAATAGCATAAGGGTGCTTGACTGTGAGGCATACAAGCCGAGCAGGGTCGAAAGACGGATATAGTGATCCGGTGGTTCCGCATGGAAGGGCCATCGCTCAAAGGATAAAAGGTACGCCGGGGATAACAGGCTGATCCTCCCCAAGAGCTCATATCGACGGGGGGGTTTGGCACCTCGATGTCGGCTCGTCACATCCTGGGGCTGAAGAAGGTCCCAAGGGTTGAGCTGTTCGCTCATTAAAGTGGCACGCGAGCTGGGTTCAGAACGTCGTGAGACAGTTCGGTCCCTATCTGTTGTGGGCGTTAGAAATTTGAGAGGAGCTGACTCTAGTACGAGAGGACCGAGTTGGACGAACCGCTAGTGTACCTGCTGTGGCGCCAGCTGCATCGCAGGGTAGCTATGTCCGGAAGGGATAAGCGCTGAAAGCATCTAAGCGCGAAGCCCACCTCAAGATAAGATTTCTTTTAAGGGTCGTTAAAGATGATGACGTTGATAGGCTATAGGTGTAAAGTTAGTAATAACAAAGCCGAGTAGTACTAATAACCCGTAGACTTTTACTCGATATTTGTTTTACATTTCTGTTGGATCAGATTGTGTTTTTTCTTTTCAATACGTTATTCCTTATTGTAGCAGTAATGCTACTGCAATTTAGGGTGACTATAGCAGCGGGGTTCACCTCTTCCCATTCCGAACAGAGAAGTTAAGACCGTTAGCGCAGATGGTACTGCCCACAAAGCGGGAGAGTATGTTGTTGCCCAATTTTAAGCCCGAGTAGAAATACTCGGGCTTTTTTTATTTACCAGCCTCTCTAAATCTCCGAAGGATAAACTTTCTGAAGAATATAGTGTTTCTTTTTGCATATGGAGACCTTTTCTATTTTTGTACAAATGGTAAAATGATTGAAAGGGTTAAAATAATAGGTCCGATTCGGGTAACGCTTCCTGATGAGAATCAGGGGTACTTTTCAATATTTACTGATTGTGCAGAATTGTTTGGGACGGAACTTCAAAGTGAAGCCGTTCAATTACTAAAAGCAAAACTCAAATTAGTCCGGCCGAAACCATCAATTAACCATGAGTCTGACTTCGTTTCTATTTCCACCGCAAATATTGAAACAATTATTTCGGCTGTATTGGCCATCTTTGAGTTATCTACCCTAGAGAATCGTGCCAAGTTTCCTGATTTAGTAGTTAATGGACTAAGAGCTGAATTTGCTTTTGCCAAAAAGAATAGACCTAAACCCAAGAAATGGGAAGTTGGAGACGTATTTTCTATTCCTTTGAAAGATAATTCATATACAATTGGACAGGTCTTAGGTGCCCCATGTACCTGTGCTTTATACCTTTATAGGTCAGTTGATTTTCCAAATATAACTGTTGAGGAATTTGAAAAATTAACTCCAGTTTCAATATTGCATCTTAGTACCGGAGATCTTTTGAATAATGGAACCTGGCAAGTTCTATTTAATGCAAAAGTAAAACTTGACCCCAATTCTGGTCACGGAGGTAGCCAGTTTGAAGTTGGAGGTGTTTCTTATGGCGGTTGTGGAATGATGAAAGATTTAGCAGATGCATATTGGGGTTTAGCACCCTGGAATACTAGCTTTTCTGAAGACTATTATGAAACAATGCTATTAAAAAATGTTCCCAGAACACATGTTAAAATTTTAGGAGCACATGAAAGACGACAATATAGACTTGACAACTATGGGGTTGAATAAAGGTACACAAAAATAGTCAAGCTAAAATAATCCTACCTTTGTCCTATGTCAGTTTCTGTAGAACACATTACCAAAATATACGGCACTCAAAAAGCATTGGATGATGTTTCGTTCGATATTAAGAGCGGAGAGATCGTTGGCTTTTTAGGCCCTAATGGTGCCGGCAAAAGCACTATGATGAAAATAATCACCTGCTTTTTACCACAAACTTCAGGTAAGGCAACCGTTTGTGGGTACGATGTTTCGGAGCAATCGCTTGAAGTACGCCAGCAAGTGGGTTACCTGGCAGAACACAATCCACTTTATTTGGATATGTATGTAAAGGAGAACCTGACCTTTATTGCGGGGCTCCATCATATTGCGAACCCCGAGAAGCGAGTTGCTGAAATGATTGAAATGACCGGCTTGCAGGTTGAGCAAAAGAAAAAGATAAGTGCACTATCCAAGGGTTATCGCCAACGTGTGGGCCTTGCACAAGCGCTTATACATAACCCTAAAGTACTTATACTCGATGAGCCCACCAGCGGGCTTGATCCGAACCAGTTGCAAGAAATAAGAAACCTTATTGTGCAGATAGGTAAGGAGAAAACCGTTATTCTATCTACCCATATTATGCAAGAGGTAGAAGCCGTGTGCGATAGAGTAGTGATTATTAACAAAGGCAAGATAGTTGCTGATAAGCCTACACGAGAACTCAAGAACCTGGAAGGCGGGTATGCAGTAATTACTATTGAGTTTGACAAAGAGCCCGAAATATCATCGTTAAAAGAGGTGGATGGTGTTAACACCATTACTGTAATTGGCCCCAGAACACTGCAATTAAACGTAACTGCTGAGCGCGATATACGCACCGATATATTTAATTATGCTGTAAAGCACAACCTGGCCGTGCTTACCATACACAAAGAAGAAAAGAAGCTGGAAGACATATTTAAAGACCTTACCAGGCAACAAGCGGTTAAGGCATAATAGCCATGCCCTTTACTTTCTCACACCCTGCTGCAATAATACCCGCAAAAATTCTGCCTAGGCGGTGGATTTCGTTAACTGCATTGGTTATTGGCAGCATAACACCCGATTTCGAATATTTTATTCGCATGAAGAACTTAGGTTTATATGGACACACGTTTGCCGGTATCTTCTGGTTCGATTTGCCTATTGCCCTTGCATTAACCTATGTGTATCACCTAATGGTACGCGATAGTTTGATAGATAATCTTCCGCGCTTCTTAAGAAGCAGGTTAACCCGCTTTAAACAGTTCAACTGGCCTGCGTACGCAAGAGAAAATATATGGGTAGTACTGGTTTGTCTTGTGGTTGGTATCAGTAGTCATTTGTTTTGGGATGCCTTTACGCACCGTACAGGTTATTTTGTAAATCGCATTCCTTGGTTATTGGCTAATACCGAGGTGTTTGGGGTAGAACACGTGCGATTCTATATTTTGCAGAACATAAGTTCGCTGGTGGGTATGATATGCGTTATTGTGGCAATTTTAAGCATGCCCAGAGATATTGATACAGAAAAGAGATCAATTATTAAGTATTGGCTTATTGCTGGACTTATAACCATAACTATCACCGCAATTAGGTTCGTGGTATATAGCTTTAAGCCAACCGATGAAATATTTGTAGTGGACAAGTATAGAATACCCGAAGATATAATAATGACGGCTATTTCGGCTGTATTAATAGCTTTGGTAATAACTCCATTTATACTAAAGCGGACGGCTTAGTATTAGGCCTCAGTGCTTACCGTAGGCTTATGCAGTACCGGAAAATTGCAGGAATTGGCAATAAAACACTTTTCATGGGCCTTATGATGTAGTTCTAGTGCCTTGGCTTCCATTGTTTTTTCTTTAACCGTAACAACAGGGTTAAGGGTAACTTCGGTAAACCTTCCATTGCCCGTATTATCTTCACTCATAGTGCCAGTGGCGTTATCTGTATATGCTGTAACAATAACTCCTGCTTCTGAGCATAGGTGAAGGTACCAAAGCATGTGGCAGGAAGAGAGGGACGCTATTAAAAGCTCTTCCGGATTGTACCTGCTGCCATCTCCCCTAAAAACAGGATCTGATGAGCCGGGGATGCCAGGTTTGCCATTGCCTGATATCGTATGATTGCGGCTATAGGCCGTATACGAGGTGGTTCCTGTTCCATTGGCACCATTCCACACTAGCGATGTATTAAACACATGGTTTTTGCTCATAATCAGTCAGTTTTGCGATAAGATGACCTTGAATTTGTAAGGTAAAGCTAAAGATTACTGTTCATACATCGCAACATAAATTCGGTTTGGCTTGAAAACTAGGCATTTAGTAGTAAATAGGGCTAAATACTTGTTTCTTATCTCAATTTTTTATAGTATCTTTGCAAAGGTTTCCAGATAGAAAAAGGTCTTATTGTTAAGTTACAGAACTGAATGGTATTTTCTTCGTCCAATAGATTATTCTCAATTAATTTCCAAAATAAATTTTTCATACTATGAAAAAAGCAAGGGTGCTTTATGTTTCCCAGGAAATATTTCCATATATGGGAGAGAACACAATGTCGAATGTTGCTCGCTTTCTGCCACAAGGTATTCAAGAAAGGGGTAAAGAAATACGCACCTTTATGCCTCGCTATGGCTGTATTAACGAAATACGCCACGGCCTACATGAAGTGATTCGCCTTTCCGGTATTAATCTTATTATCGATGAGGATGATCATCCATTGATCATTAAGGTGGCTTCTATTCAACGTGCCCGCATGCAAGTTTACTTTATTGATAATGAAGACTACTTTCAACGCAAGGCTACATTTAACGATGAGCAAGGCCGTTTGTTTGAGGATAATGATGAAAGAGCTGTTTTCTTTTGCCGCGGCGTTATTGAAACCGTGCGTAAACTAAGCTGGAGCCCTGATATTATTCACTGCCATGGCTGGATGACAAGTCTTATGCCATTGTATATTAAGCAAGCTTGTAAAGATGATCCTCTGTTTGAAAATTCAAAGGTTATTTATTCTTTATATGGTGACAAATTTGAAGGTGCATTGAACAAACGCCTTGCTGATAAAGCGGTTTGGGATGGTGTTGAGGCTGATGACCTTTCGGTTATTAAATCACCAACACACAATAATCTGTCTAAGTTAGCAGTTAACTGGGCTGATGCTGTAGTTAAAGTTGATCCGAATATTGATGCTGACGTACTTAAACACATTAAGAAATCGGGTAAGCCAATGCTTACACATACAGAAGATAATTATATGGATGCGTATTCAGAGTTTTATGATGAGGTACTTGAAATGGAAGAAGCGTTGGTTAATGATTAAGAAGGACAGAAGGAATAGTTTCAAAGCAAAATATTTAGTAATGGCCTGCTTTTGGGCAGGCTATTCTTTTTTTGCTTCTTGCTCACCCGATAGTGGTATTGGCTCAAATATATTGCCTGACAATAATACGTTAAACGCGAATTTTAACGATACTACCACTCTTAGAACCTCACTGGTATTAGAGGATTCGGTAATTACCAATGGGGTAAATGCATTCTTCTTGGGAAGTTATAATGATCCTATTTTCGGAGAAACCAAGGCATCTATATATGCGCAGGTAACTCCTGCTGTAAACGGAGCAAATCCTTTTACTGTGGTGGGTACTTTTTACAATGGTACTACCGGTGTTCCTGCTACAAGGGTTATATTGGATTCAGTGGTGTTTTCTATTCCGTATGTATTCACTACGCCCAATTATTACGGTGTTCTTAGCCCGCAAACAGTTCAGGTGTATTCGTTAGATAAGCAAATGTACCCCGATACTTCATACTATTCGAGCACTGTTATTCCGCATAGCACATTATTGGGAGAAAGAATAGTTACCCCAAATATCACAGAATGGGATTCTACTCGCTACAGTAACACACGTATTGAACCTTGCCCGATTTATAATTATCCTCGCTTTAAAGTAAGGTTAAACCAACAATGGGGGCAAAAATGGGTGGATACAGCTTTAAGTGGTGTTATAAACATAACTGGTCGGGGAGATAGTATTTTATTAAACCAGGCATTTTTTATTCATGATTTTCCTGGTATTTATATTACAACCAATAGTCCAATGCAATTTCCTGGTCAAGGAAGTTTATGGTTTATGAATTTATATGATGCAGGAGCGGGTGTTTTCTTCTACATGAAAATAATAAATAGTAATGGTACTACTACTGATACAACTTATAGTATACCTCAGCTTGGAATGAGTTCTGAACATATTGCCTTTAGCCATTTCGATCATAATTATAAAACCACTTCTTTTTACGCTCCGCATAAAGTTGGCACTCCTATAAATTCTCAGCTAAGTACTTATGTACAGGGTTTTGGCGGTGTAACCACCAAAATAAATATGCCATATATTATGAACTGGGTTAAAAACAATAAGGTGATTGTGAACCGCGCAGAGTTAGATATCCCTGTTCAGACGCAAGATATTGGTATTTATGCTCCACCAGCTCAAATGTATCTTATAGGTATCAATGATACATCAACAGTACCTACTACCGCAACATTTACCTTGCCTGATGAATACACAACATACTATGGTGGAACATATGATGAGTTTAACCATGAATATACTTTTGATATAGCGGAATATATTCAAAACGTATTTGATAAGAAAACTATTGAGGATGGCTTATATCTTCTTGGCGGTTCTTCAGCAATAAGCCCTAGCAGAGTAGTTTTGTATGGCGGCGGGACACAAGGAGCTGCTAGCAATAAAAAAATGCGTCTTAAGATATATTATACCCCTCTCAACTCTCATAAAGTTGAGAAACCTAAGGTGATGGAATTTCCTGTTGAGGCCAAAGACGCGCCATCTGTAAAAGCAATAAAACATTGAGTTAGAATTATATAACTTTGTAAAAACGTAGCAACATGTGCGGGATAGTAGGTTATATAGGAGATAAGGAAGCTTATCCAATAATTATAAAAGGGCTGCACAGGCTCGAATACCGTGGATATGATAGCGCCGGAGTGGCGTTATTGAACGGGTCCTTAAACGTATACAAGTGTAAGGGAAAGGTATCTGATTTGGAAACCTTTGCAAAAGAGAAAGATAAGAAAGGCAATATTGGCATAGGCCATACACGTTGGGCTACACATGGTGAACCTAATGATGTGAACGCTCACCCACATTGCTCTCAATCTGGCGATATAGTACTAATACACAATGGTATTATTGAAAACTACGCACCAATTAAGCAAGAATTAAAAAAGAGGAGCTATGTATTCAAGAGTGAGACCGATACTGAAGTATTGGTTAACCTGATTGAAGATATCAAGAAGAATGAAAGTGTATCGTTATTTGAAGCTGTGCGTATAGCACTTAATCAGGTAGTGGGTGCTTACGCTATTGTGGTTTTTGAAAAAAGTAATCCGGATGAACTTATTGCCGCTAAAAAGGGTAGCCCTTTAGTAATTGGTGTTGGCGAAAAGGAATTCTTTATCGGTTCGGATGCTACGCCAATTGTTGAGTATACTAAGAATGTAATATACCTGGAAGATGAGGAAATAGCTGTATTGAAAAGGAGCGGAGAGATTAAGATAAAGACTATAAAGAACAAAGCCAAGACCCCGTATATAGAAGAACTTGAAATGAAGTTGGATACACTTGAAAAAGGTGGGTTCCCGCATTTTATGTTAAAAGAAATTTACGAGCAACCACGTTCTATTAAAGATAGTATGCGTGGAAGGCTAAATGCAACAAAAGGTACCGTTAATCTTGGTGGTATTGCCGATTATGAAAAGGCTTTTGTAAACGCAAAGCGCATCATCATTATTGGTTGTGGTACATCGTGGCATGCAGGTTTAGTGGCTGAATATTTATTTGAAGATCTTGCACGTATACCTGTAGAAGTAGAATATGCATCGGAGTTCAGGTACCGCAACCCAGTTATACACGAAGATGATGTGGTGATTGCTATATCACAATCTGGTGAAACGGCAGATACTTTGGCTGCTATAGAATTAGCTAAGAGTAAAGGGGCAACTATTATTGGGATTTGTAACGTAGTTGGATCGTCTATACCGCGTGCTACACATGCCGGTTCTTATACTCACGCGGGGCCAGAAATTGGCGTTGCATCAACCAAGGCATTTACTGCACAAATTACCATACTGACCTTAATGGCTCTACAAATTGCACAAGCTAAAGGTACCTTATCGCGCACTAAGTTCCATGAACTTATAAATGAACTTAATGTAATTCCTGAAAAAGTACAAGCGGTATTAGAGCGTAATAAAGAGATTGAAGCTATTGCCAAAATATATAAGGACGCACGTAATGCCCTTTATTTAGGTCGCGGATATACCTTCCCCGTTGCATTGGAAGGTGCGTTGAAGCTTAAAGAAATATCATACATACATGCAGAAGGTTATCCTGCTGCAGAAATGAAGCATGGCCCAATTGCACTTATAGATGAAAATATGCCTGTATTTGTAATTGCCACACAAGGTACATCATACGAAAAAGTAGTTAGTAACATACAGGAAGTAAAGGCCCGTAAGGGTAAAATTATTGCGGTAGTTACTGAAGGAGATACGGTTGTTAAAGGCCTTGCCGATTATACGATAGAAGTACCGCAAGCCGATGAGCACCTCGTTCCGCTTATTGCAGTAATACCGTTACAATTACTTTCATATCACGTAGCAGTAATGCGCGGTTGTAATGTTGACCAGCCAAGGAATTTGGCCAAATCGGTTACAGTAGAATAGAAATTATTGTTTTACTGTTGGCTTTTTGGTCCACATGAACAAACGTGTGTTGTGGGCGTAGGCATTTACATCTTTGCTAAGCACTATCAGCACAAAATCAATAAAGGGTAAAATAGCAAAACCGCCACCAACAGTAGCTACGTATACTAAGGGCATTGCGTTCGAGGAGCCTAAATATAACCTATGAAGACCAAATACACCACAAGGGAAGGGAAATGCCAGCACAGCGGCTATAAACTTGCGCTTGTGAGGCTTTAAAGTATCGGTAACGGTAGTATCTTTTGCTTGATAGGTAGCAAAAGAAATGGCTTTGCAAGGAGTCGTAATTTCAATACCCCGGCCTTCAGTTGTATATGAAAGACCAAGGCAGAGTAATAATACTGCCCGGCAAAGCCACTTTAGCATATATGCAATTACTTGGCGTTATCTAAGCGCTTAGCAACTTCATCCCAGTTAATTACATTAAAGAAACTGGCAATGTAATCAGGGCGACGGTTTTGGTATTTAAGGTAATATGCATGTTCCCAAACGTCCATACCTAATATTGGTGTGCCTTTGCATTCCGATACATCCATTAGCGGATTATCCTGGTTAGGGGTTGAGCAAACAGCAAGTTTACCACCTGTTACACAAAGCCAAGCCCAGCCAGAACCAAAACGGGTAGCACCTGCATTGCTAAAAGCAGTTTTAAATTCGGCAAATGAACCGAATGTAGACTTGATAGCGTCGCCTAGTTTGCCGGTTGGTTCTCCACCGCCATTAGGCTTCATGATCTCCCAAAAAAGGTTGTGGTTATAAACACCACCTGCGTTATTTCTAACTACCGGAGGTTGTTTTGAAACATTTTTCAGCAACTCCTCGAGACTCATAGAATCTTCCGGTTTGCCGGCAATAGCATTGTTAAGATTGGTAACATATGCCTGGTGATGCTTGGTATAGTGGATCTCCATGGTCATAGCATCAATGTTAGGCTCAAGGGCCTTGTAATCGTAAGGTAATTTGGGCAGAGTAACAGCCATAATAAAAGGGTTTATTGTTATTTATAAATTCTTTAATTCTATATGTCAAATGTACATACTTTTTAATACCAACTTCTTACACTTGACAACCTATTTGTTATACTTTAACCCTTCCCACTTTTAATATTAATTCCCATCGCAAGGTCTTTGTTGTATTACTTTCGGGCCAAACCTTAATTAGGTCGTCCTCAAGCTCTTCAGTTGGGTTAAATTTATTGTCGTTTATAAAACGCTGTGTTGCCGACCAAGTATTAAAATATCCTATTAATTCTTTGAGATTGAACACCTTTTCAATGTAGAACTTAGGTGCGGGGATGGGGCGGAATGGGAAAGGAATGGTGGTATATGCTTTTTCTACCAGCCTGTTTGGTGCCTGCCAATAAGTGCCTAATGTACCATCGTGAAATTGTTTTACAATACTGTCTATTTCAGGCGAAATTATGGGTAGGCCATAGCTCCATGCGGCTATAACTCCGTTACTTTTAACCACACGGTTTACTTCCTTATAAAACAGGTCGAAATTAAACCAGTGTAATGCATTGGCAATAGTTACAATATCCACAGTATTGGTTCTGATAGAACTATTTTCAGCAGGCTCAATAAAGTAACTCACCTTCGGGCTCTTAGGGGCATTCCGTATTTGATTTTCACTCGGATCGGTAGCCAATACCTTTTCGTAAAAGGCTGAGAGGCCAATAGCCGCTTGCCCGTTACCGGTACCGCAATCCCATGCCAAAGCGTGGTTTTCTGTTAAAGAGGATAAAAAACTAAATAATTCGGTGGGGTACGATGGACGGTATTTTGAATAAATATCTGATTGCTTGGAGAAGGAATCATTAAAGGATGACATGGCATTATAATATTACGTGTCGCTCAATAAACTGGTACTAAAGATACAATATTTTGCTGTACAAGCACCTGCGTTTTGAGTATCTTTACCGCCATATATTACAGAGAGTGGCTGCACTGGCATTTTATCTTATACTTCCTTTTCTTTATTTTATTTCATTATTGCCATTCCCTTTGCTCTACCTGGTTTCCGATGGCTTTTATGTATTGCTTTATTATGTAATTGGGTACCGGAAAAAGGTTGTGTTGGAGAATCTTAGAAGATCCTTCCCCGATAAAAGCGAAAAGGAAATTCAACGTATCTGCAAAGACTACTTTCACTATTTGTGCGACCTTTTCCTGGAAACTTTTAAAACACTTACTATCAGTAAAAGTGCCATGTTGAAACATTGCACTTTTTCGCCAGAGGCGCAACAAGTATTTGACCGCTTTGCAAACGAAAAAAGATCTGTAGTACTGGTGATGGGCCATTTGGGTAATTGGGAGCTTGCAGGTAATACCTTTAGTTTGTTGTGTAAGCAGCAGTTATATGTTATCTATCATCCGTTAAAGAACAAGCAGTTCAATAAGCTGATATATGATATGCGGAGCCGTTTTGGTACTAAGCTGATAGCTATGCGCGAGACTTATAAAGAAATGTCAACCAACAAAGACATTGTAAGTGCTACGGCGTTTATTGCTGATCAAACTCCATCGCCCGAAGGTGCTTACTGGACAACGTTTATGAACCAGGATACTCCGGTATTTCAAGGTACAGAAAGAATTGCCCGTAAACTGAACTACCCAATTGTGTATGCTTGTATAAAAAGGGTTAAACGCGGCTATTATCAGATTCACGCAGAGGTATTGTGCGAGAACCCTAAGGAAACCAGCGACGGGCAAATATCAGAAATGCATACCAGGAGATTGGAGAAGGATATTATTGCTCAGCCCGAGGTCTGGCTATGGTCGCATCGCAGGTGGAAACATAAAAGGCCGGTTGCTTAATTTTGTCATATCTTTGTAATAGAAGATTAAAGGGATGTTAACAGGGAAAGAACTTATACTGGCTACTAAAAAGTATGCCGTTGAAGACAAGGCCAAAAGTTGGTTCCATGTGCTTACCACCTTGCTTGTAATTGTTATTACTTATGGCGGTGCCGCAGTTATTACCTATCTTCCTGTTCGATTGGTATTCAGCATTTTGGCAGGATTTTCGGTTATTCGCATGTTCGTGCTTTACCACGATTTTGAACACCATGCCATATTAAACAAATCATTTGCGGGCAAAATAATATTTGGAGCCTTCGGTATATTATCGCTTGCTCCCGTAAGTATCTGGAAACGTTCGCACGATTATCATCACAAACACAATTCGAAATTATTTTCTTCCAGCATTGGCTCATACCTAATTATTACCCGCGAAAAATTCGACAGCCTTAGTTCATGGGAACAGTTTAAATATCTGGCTTCCCGTCATCCTTTAACCATTCTGTTTGGATACTTTACCATGTTCTTCTTCGGTATATCTATGCGGTCGTTTATCAATAACCCTCGGAAGCATTACGATTCCTTAATTGCTATGATCATTCATATCGCCCTGATAGTATTGGTAATTCATTTTGCAGGGTGGCAAGTTTGGTTCTTTTCTATGTTCATCCCTTTCTTTATTTCGGGCGCATTGGGCGATTATCTTTTTTATGCTCAGCATAATTTCCCTGATGTTGCTTTTCATGAAAATGGAGACTGGGCTTACGAAAAAGCAGCTCTCGAGTCATCAAGTTTTCTGAAAATGGGACCAATAATGAATTGGTTTACCGCTAATATAGGCTACCATCATGTTCACCATTTAAACTCACGCATACCTTTTTACCGCCTGCCCGAAGTGATGCACGACTTACCTGAACTGCAACACCCAAAGAAGACATCTCTTTCAATAAAAGATATTGCTGCCTGCCTTAAGCTAAAAGTGTGGGACCCTGCCCAGGGCAAGATGGTGGGGGTTTAATAGATAAAAAACCAGTCTTTCTTACCTTCTTTTTTTAGTTTATTTTCTTTCTCTCTCCACTTTTTCAAACTGATCTCAGTATCATCTTCCACGTTGTAATACTTAATTAACGGCTGATTGCCTTGCCTATAAACTTCAAAGTGCATATACGGAACAAAATGGTCATTTGAATCATTAGTAGCAGATAGTTCTCCTCCGTTTATTTCATAATATGGCTTATCTTTCGATGGCATTCCTTGAAGGATAAGGACAAAGATTCTTTTATGCTTCGATGCAGAATCAATATAATTCCATGCAAGTTTAATTTCAGGAAAATTGTCAATTATATTCATCGCATGAGCAGAAAAAACTGTATCAGGGTCCACCCATGACAAACTATCTGCGATTCTGGTACTGTCATCAATGTGCTGTTCATTTTTATTCAAGGTGTTTACCGCTTGGTTTTCAATAGTATCCTTTTTTATGAGTGATGGATTTGTGTTGAAGTTAGTATTGCCCGAATTGCATCCAAACAAAACAAGCATACAGATATAGAAAGTGAATTTATTTAACATCGTTATTTACTTCCTCGAATAGCTTCTAACTACCTTTTCGTGTTTCAAATTCTCATACTGAATTTGCACTTCACTATCCGTTAGTGATATAAGTTTCCAGCAAAAACAACAGAAACATGGAGTATCGGTAGGAGCTGGGAAATATTCAGCTTTGTTAGTTTTAAAGTTGTAGAGTACTAATTTACCACGGCCTTTACCATACATACCATCGAACATCATTAACTGTTTGATAGTATCTCTGTAAAAAGGCGATTGCCCATAAATAATAGTTTGGCCTGAGGCTTTATCAATCAGTTCGAATTTTACGGGCTCTACATCAACGTGAGTCATCATAATATAAGTGCTATCGAAGTCTGCATAAACGTAACCCAGTACCTCTGTGCCCAATTTTGTTTCAGCTGAGCTAAGTACATTACTTTCCTTGCCTTTTATTAATACTGTACCAATAGAATCTTGCCCAACAGTTTTTATTTGAAGGGTATAACCGCCTTTCAGGTCGTATGTTTTATAAATGCTGTCCTTCGGGTTAGAAGCTAGGCTGGTTATTGAAAGGAAAGCAAAACAAACACAAAAGAAATTTCTCATTGATAAATGTATTGATACAAGATTACCAAAAAATTGCCACAGATTCTCAGATTACGCTTAAGTGTTTTTTCATAATAGTTTTTAATCTGTGAATCTGTGGCGACGGTCTTTTATTATTAATTTCGCATCCTTACTAAAAAACAATGTTAAGAACACATACTTGCGGAGAGCTAACAATTAAAAATATAGGCCAGGAAGTTACTCTGACTGGCTGGGTATATAGGAACAGGGAAATGGGCGGACTAACCTTTGTCGATTTGCGCGACAGGTATGGCGTTACCCAATTGGTGTTTGATGCGAATAAAGATAAAGCATTAGGCGAAAAAGCTGCTTCATTGGGCAGAGAATATGTAATACGTGCAACCGGTAAAGTAGTTGAACGTAGTAATAAGAATGCAAAAATTGCAACCGGCGAAATTGAAATTATTGTATCTGCACTTGAAATATTAAATGCATCGAAGACTCCTCCGTTTACTTTGGAGGAAGAAACCGATGGAGGTGAAGAACAGCGGATGAAATACCGTTACCTCGATTTGCGCAGAGAATCATTGAAGAACAATATGCTTAACCGCCATAAGGTGGCAAAAGCGGTACGTGAATATTTAGATGAAAAAGGTTTCGCAGATATTGAAACACCATTCCTTATTAAAACTACACCTGAAGGAGCGCGCGATTTTATAGTGCCTTCGCGTGTTAACCAAGGCGAGTTTTATGCTTTGCCACAATCGCCGCAAACATTTAAACAGATATTGATGGTGGCGGGTTTCGACCGTTATTACCAAATAGTACGTTGTTTCCGCGATGAAGATTTACGTGCTGACCGTCAACCTGAATTTACACAAGTAGACTGCGAGATGTCGTTTGTAGAACAAGAAGATATTTTGCAGATGTTCGAAGGAATGACAAAGTATGTTTTTAAGAAAGTAAGGAACTTAGACTTGCCTACTTTCCCGAGAATGACCTATGCCGATGCCATGAAGTATTATGGTAACGATAAGCCCGATACCCGCTTTGGTATGTTGATACACGATATTACTACAGCAGTAAAGGGCAAAGGATTTAAAGTATTAGATGAAGCAGAAACTGTTGGCGCAATTGCCGTAACAGGTGCATCGGAATATAGCCGTAGCCAAACAGATGAATTGGTCGAATTTGTAAAACGTCCGCAGATTGGCGCTAAGGGATTGATATATGTAAAATATGGAGCGGATGGTTCATTAAAGTCATCGGTAGATAAATTTTATACTCCCGAAGATTTGAAGAAATGGGCAGATGCTGCCGAAGCTAAGCCTGGAGATTTGATATTAGTAGTTAGTGGTCCCGCATCTATTACAAGACGTGCACTTTGCGAATTGCGTTTGGAAATGGGTACCCGACTTGGCCTTCGTAAGAAAGATGTTTATAGCCCGTTATGGGTGATAGATTTTCCGTTGGTTGAGCAAGATGCTGAATCTGGCCGCTGGATGGCTTGCCATCACCCATTTACATCATGGAAGAAAGAAGATGAACATTATTTTGAATCGGGCGAGTTGGCCAAGATACGTGCCAATGCATACGATATGGTTATAAACGGAGTTGAGATTGGTGGTGGGTCTATAAGGATACACGACCGCAAGAACCAGGAGAAAATGTTTACAACCATTGGGCTAAGTAAAGAAGAAGTTGAAAAGAAATTTGCCTTTATATTGAATGCATTTGAATATGGCGCCCCTCCGCACGGTGGCCTTGCATTTGGCCTCGACAGGTTTGCATCAATGACAATTGCTAACGAAGAATCAATCCGCGATTATATAGCATTCCCTAAAAATAATGCCGGCCGCGATATGATGATGGACAGCCCATCAACTATCGATGAAGCACAGTTAAAGGAATTAGGTATAAAGGTCGAAATAAAGCAATAACCTACTTAACCGTATTCACCTCGGTATTATTATAAGCATCCAATTCAGTTAGTTGCTTTTTAACATCATCGGCCCATACCTGTTGCTTGGCAGCATTAAGACCATGGTTAGTATCATTGTCGTACTTCTCTTCTTCTTTAAAACAATCCTGCGAGGCCTTATTATACATATTTTGTATGGTCTGCATAACATTGCTCACCTTTTTAAAGTCTTTGTCTGATATCATTTTCCGAAGCTTACGTGCATAAAGTTCACAAATATCAAAATGCAATTGTTCGTGTTTCAGCACATAATCAGAGTACTCAACTATATACGATTTCGATTTTATAAAAAGTGCCTCTACTGAAAATACTAACACTCCGTTGCTTTCATTAGGGTAAAGAAATATGCAGGTAGTGGTATAGCCCAGTGGCCCATTCTTGCCATGTCCCTTAGCTTTAAAATCATCTTTGTTTAATAAGGAGTCTTGCTTCCATACAATAGTATCGCCTTTAAACTTTCGAATATTGGGTGCAATGCTCGATTTTTGTGAATACCCCACAAAGTAGGTAGCAAGTAAAATAAGTAACGCAAAAGCTTTTTTCATAGTATATTCTATCTGCGCAAAGATAAGCTATTTAAATATTGCATTTTTTTCAACAAAAGCACTCAAAATGTACTAAAAAGCATATATTCGCCCCACTTTAACTCAGAAAAACCTAATAATATGTCGTATTTCTTCACTTCCGAATCTGTTTCTGAAGGTCACCCAGACAAAGTAGCTGACCAAATTTCTGATGCTGTTCTTGATGCACTATTAGTGCAAGACCCAGCATCGAAGGTAGCTTGCGAAACCTTTGTTACCACAGGCCTTACCGTAATTGGTGGTGAAATTAAAACCAAAGGATATATTGATGTGCAAAAGATAGCACGTGATGTAATTCGCCGTATTGGCTACACTAAGTCAGAATACATGTTCGATGCTGATTCTTGCGGTGTTATTTCTGCAATTCACGAGCAATCACCAGATATTAATCAAGGTGTTGAACGTACCAAGGAAGAAGACCAGGGTGCTGGTGACCAAGGTATGATGTTTGGTTATGCTTGTACCGAGACTGATAATTATATGCCACTTACTATTGAAATTGCACACTTACTTGTGCATGAATTAGCTGCAATACGTAAGGAAGGCAAGAAAATGAAATACTTAAGGCCTGATGCAAAATCTCAGGTTACATTACAATACAGCGACAAGGGAAAGCCTGAACGTATTGATGCTATTGTAGTTTCTACACAGCACGATGATTTTGATACTGAGGCGGTGATGCTTGCTAAGATCAAGGAAGATGTTCAAACAATCCTTATTCCTCGTGTTAAGAAACAACTCCCTGCCAAGGTTAGGAAACTGTTCAAGGATGATATCAAGTATTTTGTAAACCCTACCGGCAAGTTCGTAATTGGCGGCCCACATGGTGATACCGGCTTAACCGGAAGGAAAATTATTGTTGATACTTACGGTGGAATGTGCGCCCACGGTGGTGGAGCGTTCTCAGGTAAAGATTCATCAAAAGTTGACCGTTCAGCTGCTTATGCTGTAAGGCATATTGCTAAAAACATTGTTGCTGCAGGTGTGGCTTCTGAAGCTGAAGTGCAAGTTGCCTATGCAATTGGTGTTGCACAACCGGTTTCTATTTATGTAGATACCTATGGCACATCTAGACTTCGCGATAAGGAAGGTAGAAAACTAACCGATGGAGAAATTTCGCACCGCATTGGCAAGATATTTGACATGCGTCCGGCCGCTATTGTAAAGCGTTTTGGTTTACGTAATCCAATTTTTTCTGAAACTGCAGCATATGGACACATTGGCCGTATACCAGGTACAAAAGAACTTAATGGTAAAAAATATGAAACCTTTACATGGGAAAAATTGGACTACGTTGATGCTGTGAAAAAAGAGTTTGGCATTACTGCCAACAAAGAAACGGCTATGGCATAAGTAGTTGATTTACTGATAATAAGATCCCGTATTGGAGTGCATTTCCGATACGGGATTTTTTATGCCTGCGTTTAGGGTAAAGTAATTTGCACAATTGCTTTATTTTTTGTAACTTTATATGTTCAGGTTAAGCTGTTTTTGTATGAAATGAAAAATAAGTACAAAATATTTTTTCTTTTTATAATTCTTCTAACAGGGAATTATTTCTGTATGGGGCAAAAAAATGTCCCGCCCTCTATTGCTGTAAATAAGGCTATTGCCCAAACAATAGATAATACCAATGCGTATGTTAATTATACAGAGAATAAAGGCCAATGGCGCAGTAAAGTGCTATTTCAGGGAGACTTTAACGGGGGGCGTATTTTTTTAGAGAAAAATGCTTTCACTTATTTATTCTATCCCCCAGACGCCAGTGAACGTATGCATCCGGGGCCTGGTATTAACAAAAAAGATCTGAGAAGTTGCACGATGACCTTCCATGCAGTGCGAATGGAGTTTTTAAATAGTATGCCAGCTGCTATTGAGGGTGGTGATTCGAAACCTTTTTATAGCAATTATTTTATTGGTAGCGATAGAACCAAATGGGCATCGGCTGCAAAGGCCTTCGGTAGTGTGAATTATAATAACATTTACCCGGGAGTTTCAGTAAAAGTATTTAGCGACCTGAGCAACGTGCGGTATGATTTTCTAATAGAGCCACATACGAATATCTCTCAAATAAAGCTCCGTTTTGTGGGGCAGAATTACCTATCGCTAAATGGTGGGCAACTTATTATTCACACCCAAATTGGTGATATAGCGCAATTGCAACCGATAGCGTATCAGGAGATAAATGGGAAGAGAAAAAATGTAGTTTGTAGTTTTGTTTTAAAAGACGACCAAGTGGCTTTTGAGATTAATGGCAAGTATGATGCATCACAGCCATTGATTATAGATCCAACATTGGTTTTCGCTACGTTCACAGGTTCTACTGCCGATAACTGGGGGATGAGCGCAACGTATGATGCGTATAGTAATGCATATACATCGGGCATATGTTTTGGTGTAGGGTATCCGGCTACAACCGGTGCTTTTCAATTAACTTTTAACGGTGGTGGAATAGGTGGCTGGGGTAAGGATAGTGTTCTGTATCAGGGAACATGTGATGCCGCAGGGTTCGATATTGTGGTTTCAAAGTTTAATCCTAGCGGGTCAACTTTATTATTTTCGACGTATTTGGGAGGAAGCGATAACGAAGAACCTCAGAGCTTAGTGGTAGATAACAGCAATAACCTACTTGTATTTGGCCGGTCATATTCTAAAGATTTTCCTACTACGGCCGGTGCGTTTAGCAATGTTAACAGCGGTGGCGCAGATCTTGTAATTAGCAAACTCGACTCAAATGGAACTCAGCTTATAGCTTCTACTTATGTTGGTGGCTCTTCCGATGATGGTGTAAATATTTCATCTTTTGAAGACTCATTAGGCTCACTTAAATATTTTTATGCTGACGATGGAAGGGGTGATATTGTTGTGGATAATAGCAATAATGTATATGTAGCTTCCAGTACCAATTCTGTTGATTTTCCAATAACAAGCGGTGCTCTGCAATCAAGTATACGGGGCATGCAAGACGGCTGTGCTTTTAAAATGAATTCCAATTTATCTGCTATGGTTTGGAGTACATATTTGGGAGGAAGTGATAATGATGCAGCTTATAATATTGCCTTAAATACCAGTAACGAAGCGTATATTGTTGGTGGAACAGCAAGTAACAATTTTCCTACTACTTTAGGTACCATACAGCCATGGTATAGTGGAAATATAGACGGATTTTTAGTGCATCTCTCTCCTTCAGGGAAAATGTTACAGTCAACATACCTGGGTACAGCTGGCTACGATCAGGCATATTTTGTACAAACTGATAAATATAATCTGGTTTATGTATATGGTCAAACCAGTGGAAGTTATCCAATTACAAAAGGTGTTTATTCTAATGCGAATAGCGGACAGTTTATACATGAGCTGAACGGGATGCTTAATAAAACCATATTTTCAACTGAATTTGGTTCTGGCCGTGGGCACCCTGATATTGCGCCATCAGCTTTTTTGGTGGATGAATGCCTTAATATATATATATCGGGATGGGGAGGTATGTTATACAGATATAATAGTTCAACAAGCAGTACTATTGGCTTGCCCACAACTCCTAATGCATATAGAACAACTCCCAATGTTTGTAATAGTTTTTATACCAACAATCAAAATAACGGAGAAGATTTTTATTTTATGGTGCTTGATGCATATGCCGATTCACTTTTATATGCCACTTTTTTTGGTGCAACCACAGGTGGGCCCCCTAACGGCAGCCTTGCTCACGTAGATGGTGGTACCAGCCGTTTTGATAAGCGCGGTGCAATATACCAGGCAATTTGCGGAGGATGTTGGGGATATTCAGATATACCCACAACGCCTACAGCATGGTCTCGTACCAATGATGGTCCTAATTGTAATAACGCTCTTGTTAAGTTCCAAATGGATCTTTATGAGACTGTGGCTTCATTTATTCTTGCACCGGCAGTACCAGTGGGCTGTGCTCCGTTTGCGGTTACATTTAAAAATACTACCAGCAACGGGCAAAAGTTTCGTTGGATATTTGGCAATGGCGATACATCTAATAAAGCTACTCCAACTTATACCTACACAAAGCCGGGTACGTATAATATTATGCTTGTTGCTACCGATTCTACCACCTGTAACCAAACCGATACCAGTTACGGAATCATTCGGGTAGTGGCACCACCAAAGTTAACAGCACCATCAACTTTTGTTTGCTTGGGTGACAGTGTTGGGCTTAAAGCAACGAATAGCGATATATGTACGTTTACCTGGTCTCCTTCTGCCGGATTAAATGATACTACTATTGCAAACCCCAGGGCGGCGCCATTAACAACAACTAATTATTATGTAACGGTACATGATAGCTTCTGTTATGTAACCGATACTGTAAATGTGGCTGTATACCGCAACATTACTCACGTCATACCAGATAGCGGGAAGCTCTGCCTGGGTGATTCACTGAAGATATATACAGATAGTAGTTACGTTAAGTATAGCTGGTCAACAGGGTCTAGCGGTCCTTATATTCAAGCCACAAAAGGTGGTTCGTACTTTGTTATAACTACCGATAAACACGGTTGCAAGGGGCAGGACAGCACAAAAATTACACCATTTACCAAAGTACCGCTGACTACGTTCGATACCATAATTTGTTTTGAAAAGATAGTGCATCTGCGTGTAGATAGTGGGAATTATAAATACGCATGGGCACCTACGTTAGGCCTTAGTAATGGTTATATATTTAACCCTACTGCAAAACCTTTAATTACAACTGTATACACGGTTACGGTTACTAATGGCGCATGCATAAGCAGAGATTCGGCCTTAATTGTGGTGAAGCCTACACCAGTAGTAAAAACAACACCTGATAGCGTAATGGCATTACCTGGGCAAGTAGTTACACTTAATGCAACAGGCACACCGCCATTTACCTGACGCCTTCATTTGAATTAACTTGTTTTGATTGTCCATCACCTTCGTATAAAGCAGATAGTAACAAAGTTTTTTATGTGAGCGTTGCAGATAGTGATGGATGCTTCGCTATGGATTCTGTAGTAGTTGATGTTTTACCGACTATATATATCCCTGATGCATTTACTCCTAATGGTGATGGTTTAAATGATGTATTCAGACCGAAGTTTACGGGCTATAGCAATATAGAGGTTTATATTTTTGATCGTTGGGGCCAGCTTATTTATAAATGGAACACTCTTGATGGCGGCTGGGACGGAACGGTGAATGGCAATAAGGTTCAGGAAGATACATACGTTTATATGATAAAGGCGGTCAGCTACCTGCATCAGTCATATCAGGCCATTGGCAACGTTACTGTAATAAGGTAGTAATTCTCTCTTTTTCCCTTTGATTATTGGTTCTATTGAGTATTTTTGCTTTCCCCATAAGGGATATGAAGTATGGCTTGTAGTGGATGTTCGACAGGAAGAGGATGTGGTAGCGGCGGAGGTTGTTCTACCGGGGGTGGAGGCTGCAATAAGCTAAACGTTTTTGACTGGCTTGCCAACATGGAGCTGCCTTCGGGCCAAAAACCATTCGATATTGTTGAGGTCCGTTTTAAAAATAGCCGTAAAGAATTTTTTCGTAACCGTAATGGCTTACAACTGTTACTGGGCAATATTGTTGTTGTTGAAGCTGCACAAGGGTATGATGTAGGCGTTGTTTCTATTTCGGGTGAACTGGTAAGGTTACAGATGCGCAAAAAGAAAGTTGCCGACGACCAGAATATTAAAGCCGTATTGCGTAAAGCTAGCCCTGCTGATATAGATAAATGGCGTGATGCGCAAGAATTAGAAGTGAAAACATTGGTACGTGCGCGTATATTGGCTTCAAGCATGAAGCTCGATATGAAGATCAACGATATTGAGATACAAGGCGATAAATCACATATTGCATTTTACTATACAGCTCCAGGGAGGGTTGATTTTCGTGAATTGATCAAGGCATATGCTTCTGAATTCCGCTCGCGCATACAAATGTGGCAAATAGGCGAAAGGCAGGAAGCCGGCCGCTTAGGAGGGATTGGATCATGTGGCAGGGAGCTTTGCTGTTCAACCTGGTTAACAGATTTCCGTTCGGTAAGTACAACCGCGGCCCGTTACCAGCAATTGGCACTTAACCCGGTTAAATTAGCCGGCCAGTGCGGCAAATTAAAGTGCTGTTTGAATTTCGAATTAGATAGTTATTTGGATGCTCTTAAAGATTTTCCTCAACCGGGAGAACTAGAAACCGAAAAGGGAAGAGCTTATCACCAGAAGACAGACATATTTAAAAAGATCATTTGGTACACTTACAGTGATGCTCCTGATAATTTTATAGCCTTAAGTACCGACCGTGTCAAGTACATTATGGACATGAACAAGAAGGGCAAAAAACCTGCTGACCTTGATGAATCAAAACCGGTTGAGAAGAAAGAAGTAGGTTATGTTGTTGGTAAACAAATGCCACCTTTAAGTACCTCAGAAAGGCCTAAGCCACAACAGCCACGTAACCAGCAGCGCTTGCAGCAACGTCCGCCGCGTCGTAAGCCACAGCCACCGCGCAGACCACCAAACAGAGAGCAGAACTAGTTCTGCTTTTCCAGGTATTCTTTTAAAGAAGTGCCGATAATTGCGGTCCAACCCTGAACAAAATTGTTTTTAGCAAAATCTGGTCCATTAACAGCTATTGATTCTATGCCTTCGTGAGTCAGTTTTAATCTTGTTTTCTTCCCTTCCTCAAATAATTCAAATGTTATAAACGATATTCCTTTGTATCCTTTATAACTCCAACTGTACGTTATTTTTTTGCCTTCTATTATATCAACCACTTTGCACAAATGCACATATACTCTATCCTCATTTCTTCCTTCAAACGAAAATTCAAAACCTATTTGGGGTTTAAAATCATCTACGTCAAAGTACCATTTTTTCATTTCCTTTTTATTGGTAATGGCTTTCCATACAATAGGTAGAGATGCATTGTAGGTCCTCTCAATTACAAACGGTTCTGTCTTCATTTTTTGTTTGGTTAAATAGAAGAGTAACATATTAGCTTTTAGCGGAGGTTTCTTTTAGTTTTTTGTGGTAGTAATAATAAGAACCAAAGAGAAACGCAAAAAAGATGAACATAAAGCCCCATTGCTTTGCAGGATCGCCCACTGCTATAGCAGAATAGGTAGCGCCGATCAAATCGAATGCTATTCCGGCATAAGCCCATTCTTTAATTCGGGGGAAGCCCGGAATTAATAATGCAATACCGCCTAATATTTTAGCTACTCCTATAAAAGGCATTAAATAAGCGGGATAGCCTAAATGAGTTACCATTATTTTGGCTGCGTCGGGGCTGCTAATTACATCAGGAAGAGAAGTTAGAATAATAAATACAGCAAATAATGCGGTTAGGATCCAGTAGATAGTGTTTGTTTTTTTCATTTTTTAGGTTTGGTTTTAGGCGTTGGTTTATATTTTTTATTGGTTGTAAATGTTGCGTAAACGGCCATAGCATGCCCATGGCCCAAATCAAAATCTTCTTTTAACCAGTTTACAATTTGCATGGCCTTAACTCCAGGGCTCAAAAGGCCTTTCTTTTTAGCTAATTTTTTAAAGTCCTCCGGTGTTTTACCTGTTTTAGCTTTAATATTATCAATGTATGCTTGAAACGACATTAGGTTAGTTTTTAAGTTTTTCTACAACTACAGGAACAAGTGCTTTCGGAGATACGTTATGGTTCTGGCCTTTTAAAATTACAAGATGCGAATTGGGCATAACTTCCGATAATTTTTTAACTGCATTGCGTAAAGGTAAAGCACTTTTCTCTCCGCCCATAATAAAGGTCGGCACTTTAACCTGTGAAGCAAGTTTAACAGACACAGTGAACCCCTCCATTACACTTGCATCGTAAGACAACGTATGTGCGGATGTTTTTAGTTTCTTCCACATAGGTAACAGGCTCATTATAACCGGAACAAACGCCGGCATTCCTACTAAATCTTTCATGAAAAATTTCACTGCGTCTCCTCGACGCCCTTCGCTTACCATTTTCTTAAACTGATCCACCGAATCGGCAGGTGGTGTGTGCCCGCCCATGTTCGTAATGTAAGGAGGTTCATATAGCACCAATTTAGATATGTTTAGCCCTCTTGCCGCAGCCTGTAATGCTAAGCCGGCACCTGATGAAAAACCTAATAAATGAACCGGACCGCCCACTTCTTTTATAAGCGCATCAATATCGTCCACTTCTTTATCTACAGAATAGGGTGCTGTGTCTGTACTCTCATTGCGGCCACGTCGATCGTAGTTAACGACGGTGAAATACTTGGAGAGCATTTTACCGATCTCAGGTGTTGGGCCAAAAGCACGGCTACATAGTGCACCATCTATTATAATTAACGGATGCCCGGTACCAATTTTGGTATAGCCTATTTTCGTTCCATCGCTTGATGTTACTGTGGCCATGTTTAATGTTTTAAGGTTTCTAATAATGCTTCAAGCTTGTCAATACTCATGTTCCAACCTGTGCTAGCACCCTCAATATTATGAACTGCAGAAGGAATAATATTTGAAAACACGAAGTGCATCACCAATTTGGTTTTAGCGCCTTCTTCTACAAAGTTGATGGTATTCACAATGTCAAATAAATGGCCGCCGTCTTTATCAAGCGCAGCACTGGTGAATGCTATTTTGCTTGGCTTTGTTATCTCGCTAAATACACCATTCATGGGGTAATGCATACCATCAGGTGCTTTCATGTGTATAAGTATGTGCCCTTTAACACGTGCATCCCATTCGCATATTGGGTTGGTGAAGCCCTTGGGGCCCCACCATTTTTCAATGTGCTTCTGTTCGGTCCACGCTTGCCATACCAGTTCGCGGGGTGCGTTTAAAACACGAGTTATTGTAAGTTCTTTTGTGTTTGACATAATTGGAGGAATTATTTGTTAATACTAGCAAGGTAGTCTTCAAGCTGTTTGAATGTGCCTGCAAAACCTTGTTGCATCATACCATGCATGTTATTAAATACTTGCAACTGTTCTTCAGTAGAATTTATTGGGCCACCCCTCATAGCCATAGTTGTTTTGCCATTCTTTTCGGTGAGCGTAACAACATTCAATATTTCTAAGGGCCAGCTTGGCATAAATGGGTTAGGGGTTATACCTCCGTCTTTATCAGAGAAAGAATTGATAAATACCACACGTTCCGGTTCGGTCATTTCGCAGTAAACAAACCTACCCCACATTTCACCCATCGGGCTTTTAGCCGAGTAAAGAAACATGCCACCCGGTGAGAAATCAAAACGGCTTACCGTGATAGGTGCACCCGGAGGACCCCACCATTTTGCCAGGTGTTCGGCCTCTGTAAATACTTTGTAAACAAGATTACGAGGAGCATTGAATTCTTTGCTGACGGTAAATTCTTTTCCTTCCTGAAGTTTCGCTAAATGTTCTTCCAGGCGTGTAAAAGTTTGTGCCTGACCTTCAATAGCGCCATGTTCTTTAACAACATAATTGTATACATCTGCTGACTCAAACACCATTGACATGGTAAGTTTAGTTTTCCCTGCAAACTTTTCGAAAGTAACAGTACAATAAAACTTAGGTTCAGTATGTGTGTATATAAGACGTTCCGGTTTTGATACTTCTGTATAAGTTATCTCATTTGGAAAATCCATACCATTAGGGCCATGCATGGTGCAGAGCCATTTACTGCCTTCCTGCACCTTCATTTCGTGTGTTTCTGTGGTGAACCCTATAGGCCCCCACCATTTATCAATATGTTTTGGGTCGGTCCAAACATCCCAAACAAGTTCACGTGGAGCATTAAGGATGCGTGAAATTTTTATTTCACGGTTTGAGGTGTCTTTGGCTGCTTGTGTTTTAGTTGTCATAATTAGCTGGTTTTATTTTATGTCAATTATTTTTGATTATATGCCTTTTTCAGATCTGCAACTATTATTTTATCCATTTTAAGCATGGCTTGCATTACGCGTTGCGATTTTATTGGGTCCTTGTCATACAGCAGTTCTCCTAATGTTCTGGGAATAATCTGCCAGGTGATGCCAAATTTATCGTCGAGCCAACCGCACCTGTTCGTCTTTCCACCTTTCGATAATTTGGCCCATAATGTGTCAACGTCTTTCTGTGTATCGCAATCAACAAAGAAGGAAACAGCAGGAGAGAATTTAAAATTCGGTCCTCCATCTAATGCCATAAACTTTTGGCCATCGAGTATAAAAGTGGCGGTCATTACTTTTCCCTTCCCTCCGCCAAGGCGATTAATACTAACAATTTTAGAGTTCTTGAAAATAGAAGTATAGAATTTTACTGCTTCTTCTACCTTTCCATCGAACCATAAAAAGGGCGTAATGTTCGATCCTGTTTTTTTAACGATTCTTTTTGCCATGGCTTTTCTTTTTAGGGATTGGTTTATTTTGACTTTGTAATGCTTCTAAGTATTGCTCCAATGCATCGAGTTTGGTTTCCCAGAATTTTTTGTACTGTTCTATCCACTCCGATACTTCGTGGAGTTTTTCCAACCTGGCTTCGCAGTACCTTTCACGGCCATGCTGCTCAATAGTTATTAGGCCGCATTCGGTAAGTATTTTAATATGCTTTGATATGGCAGGCCTGCTTACATCAAAATTTTCGGCTAAGCCATTAGGTGTCATTTTTTCTTTGGCCAGCAAACCTAATATGGCCCTTCTGCTTGGATCAGCTATGGCCTGAAATACGTCTCTTCTCATAATAGGTTAAATCTATAATGCGTAACTAATCGGTTACAAATGTAATACGAAACCGATTGGTTACATAACAAAAAATAAAATTATTTTAACTTAGTGGATATAATTCGCTGAAAATGAGGTAAATTATTTTTAGGCTAGTATCTGCCTTTGGTATATACCCAGGCTTCCTGTTGCACATTCTTACGGAAAGAATCGAGTTGTGCTTCAGCTTCGGTGTAGGAATTGTAATTACCACAGCCAACTATATATAGGCCTTCGGGAGTTTTACCTACTATTACTGCATTTACATTTTTACTTTTCAAAATGCTTATCATATTCAACGCATTATCATAAACCTTAAAGCAGCCGGCCACAATATGATATGCCGATGTGGTAGAGGTTTCAATAGTAAGGGCCTTGGGTTGCTTAACATAAATAACCAGCGAATCCTTTGGTATAGGCCTGTTTATATTGGCAAGGCTATTATCGGTTGTGAAAACATATTGTGCGGCCTCTTTCTTCGAGAAGATATTAAGGCTGGAATATTCTTTGGCAATATTAGGCTGGTTAAATGCGAACCAGAATGTAGAAGCTATCAATGCGCCAACAGTTGCAGCTATAGCATAAGGGCGTATACGGGAACGTTCTTTATGAAGCTGCACTACAACACTTTCTTTTTGCTCTGGTTTTTCAGTTTCTACAGGCAAGCTATAGAATGCTGATAGGCCAAATGCATCGGGTAAGTAGTTAACTTTTTCATCGGCCTGAAAAACGAGGTTATTACTCTCATCCATATATAACGCACCAATGTTCTCAAATACTACTCTTCTCGATTCTTTTAATTCTTTGCGGTAACGATCTACCTCCAATGCAATATGCTTTAGCGCCTCTGCATAAGTCAGTTGTTCGCGTATAGAAAGGTGATTGGCTAAAAGCCCATCATTCTGTGTTAATCCTTTATTAAAAAGTATCTTTTTGCGGGGTGGTTCAAACAGGTGCTTAACCTCATCGACACGTGCAGGAGCATAATTGCCAATAAATCCTCCAAAGTCGGGGACTATTACGCAGTCGTGTTCAAATAATAGGTCGCTTATATGTTCTTCTATCTGCATAGGTCTGATAGGCCCAAAATTAACTAATCTTTTGTAAATCCATAGAAATCAAGCCACAGATTCGCAGATTAAGATTAATTGCTAAAAATAATATCAATATCCGTAAGACTAAGGGACACAGATTTCGCTAACTATTTGCTATGTGTAGTAATTCTCTGTGAAAATTCTCTAAGAACAAATAATATTAATTTTTAATCTGTGAATCTGTGGCTACTAATGGCTAGATCTTTTGTAAATCTTCAGGAGTATCTATCGATACTGATTCCTGCTTGGTTAAATCTACATAAATAGGATAGCCATTCTCCAACCAACGTAACTGTTCCAGCGATTCTGCCAGTTCGAGGGTTGAAGGCGGAAGGGATACCAATTTTTCAATTATTGGGGTCCGGAAAGCGTATAATCCTATATGTTTAAGATAAGTATGCTTGCTTATCCAATCTACTCCATCGGCATCTCTGCAAAACGGTATAGGGGAACGGCTGAAATAAAGAGCCTCGCCATTATATTTGCGTGCTACTTTAATAATAGAGGGATTGTGAAGTTCTTTTTCGCTGCTGAGCACTCTTGCCAGGGTCGATATTTGCACGGCATTATTCAAAAAACAACCTACTACCTTATCTATCTGTTCAGGGTGTATAAAAGGTTCATCACCTTGCACATTAACAACTACATCCCAATTAGCCTTACCCAGTTTTTCAAGTGCTTCAACGCAACGTTCGGTTCCATTTTTATGGTGGGCAGATGTCATTATCACCTTACCGCCAAAGCTTTCCACTTCTTTAAAAATACGTTCATCGTCGGTGGCAACAACTACACTGCCTAATGAGGTAGATTTAGAAGCTTGCTCGTAAACGCGGCGTATCATAGTCTTGCCCTGTATATCAATAAGGGGTTTACCCGGAAAACGGGTAGAGGCAAAGCGTGCAGGTATTATACCAATTGCGTTCAATGGCGTATTTTTTACAAAAATAAGCTTTTGGAGTTACTCCTAAACAGCCTAAATTACTATTGGTTTAATTACTCGTTATGTGTTTCCCCTCTCTATTTTATAGAGGGGGGGGGTAGGGGTGAGTATTATTTAGCAAGAATTTCCTTACGCAATAAATTTAGGGCTGTTAAGCCGGTTACTACAATGTTCCTTTCCCTATCGCCCCCAAATTGAAAGCGTTTGCTAAATACCTTAGTTGGGGTTGCAATTGCAATCCAAACAGTACCAACTGGTTTTTCGGCTGTTCCGCCATCGGGGCCCGCAATACCCGATACGGCAATACAATATGTAGTATTCAATTTATTTCGGCCATTAGCTGCCATCAGTTCTACGACTTCTTGCGAAACGGCACCATACTTTTGAAGTATCTCTTTGCTTACAC
>Ga0206844_10061_pt1 | contig 40868 bp, 24 predicted proteins | sample Alteio_BWOrgCont_22_FD_152907 | JGI IMG/M metagenome (GOLD analysis project Ga0206844, IMG submission 152907) | Enriched cells from forest soil in Barre Woods Harvard Forest LTER site, Petersham, Massachusetts, United States -... | ecosystem: Environmental > Terrestrial > Soil > Temperate forest >...
AAAACCTATAGAGGTAAGTATATAGGTAACCATAGGAAGTTCAAAAATTACTCCTATCCACAATATTAAAGTAGTAACGGTAGATACGTACGAACTGATATTAAACAGGTTTTCTACCTGCGTACCTGAACTAAGCTTAAAACTGTTTAAGAAGGTAACAGTCCACGGTACTATTATAAAGTAACTGAATGCAACACCCAATAAGAACAACATACTTGCCCCTAGTACAATGCCTCGTGTATATCTAAGCTCTTTTGGTTTAAGTGCAGGGCTTATAAAACGCCAGAGTTCCCATAAAATATAAGGCATGGTTAGTATGAAACCACCAATAAAGGTGCCCCACATATACATAGTAAGCTGTCCCCAAATTTCGGTATTAACTATTTTAAACTGACCGCTGGTCTTTACGCAAAGCGAACTACCCAAGTGCAACCATTCCGATAGTTTACAAAGCACCCGATAAGTAATAAAGCTGGGTTTGGTTGGACCAAATAAGATGGTATCGAATACAAAATCGCTGTAAAAGAATAATACAGAAGTAACAACTACAAGGGCAATAGCAGAACGCATAATATGCCAGCGCAGGGCCTCGAGGTGATCGAGGAAGCTCATGCTTTTCTTTGGTGTTGGAATATTTTCGTTGTCGTTTGCCATAAAATGAGGTAATTTCACCCCTTAACCAGTACCGTTTCAGTGGACAAAAGAACGAAAAAAACGCTATCAGTTGATAATGCCGTTATAAGGATGGGCAAATATTGTTCCTATACCGAGCGGAGTATTGATGAAGTAAAGAAGAAACTGAAGACCTTAGGGGTATCGGTTGAGGATACCCAGTTGGTAATGGAGCGTTTAACAAAAATGGGCTTTTTGAATGAAAGCCGGTTCGCTTCCGCTTTTGTTAGCGGCAAGTTCCGCATGAAGAAGTGGGGCAAGAAACGGATTGAAATGGAAATGAAGCGTAAGGGCGTTTCGAATGAATTAATTGAGAAAGGCATCAGCGGTTTGTCTCAGGAAGAATATATAGAAGCATTAGACACCCTCTTGCAAAAAAAATGGAATACCATAGCTCGTACAAGTAAAGAAACAGATGATTATGAAGCCAAGCAACGCCAAAAGCAAAAAACTAATCCGCTTTGCTTTGCAAAAAGGCTATGAAATGGACCTGGTATTTCAAAGGGTTAAAGTACTTGGGTTGTAGATTTTTTGTACTTCACCTCTCTATAGAGAGGGATAAGGGTAAATATCGCATCAAAAAATCAGGGCTATAATAAATATTTTTCTACGCCCAACACTCCTTCTTAAAATATAAAAAAGTATTTCCTGTTATTTTTATAACTCTACTCTTAATTTAACGTAAATTAAAAAATATTTCGCCACTGAAAAGGGATTGGCGAGTTGTTGATAAAATAGATGGGGGTAGGGAAACGTATTTTTATATTTTTGGCATCCCAATTTTAAACAGGGGGAATTTTACAGGGAAAAATGGCTTACAAAAGACAAAATAAAAACACCGACAAATCAGCACAGAATTTTGCTGAGATAGAGATGGGCAAACTGCCACCACAGGCGCTTGAACTTGAAGAGGCAGTGCTAGGAGCGTTGATGCTTGAAAAAGAAGCACTAACCAAAGTAATTGACATTTTAAGAGAAGACGCTTTCTACAAGGATAGTCATAAAAAAATATTTGCGGCTATTAAGGTTTTGTTCCAGCGTTCGGAACCGATTGATATTTTAACGGTAACGAATGAGTTACGCAGGAACGAAGAATTAGAATCTATTGGGGGTGCATATTATATTTCGCAGCTTACCAGTAAAGTAGCTTCTTCAGCTAATATTGAATATCACGCACGTATTGTATTGCAAAAATTTATTCAGCGTGAGCTGATCAGTTTTTCTGCCGAAACGATTGAGAATTCTTACGATAACTCGCTTGACGTTTTTGAATTGTTAGATAAAGCTGAAAAAAGGCTTTTCTCTATTGCCGATGAAAATATCAAGAAAGATCCGGAGCGAGCAGGGGGCTTAATTAACGAAGTTATAAAACAAGTTGAAGCGGCACGTAACCGTAAAACAGGTATAACAGGTGTTCCTAGTGGTTTCTCCGATCTTGACCGTATTACATCGGGCTGGCAACCTTCCGATTTAATTATATTAGCTGCACGTCCCAGTATGGGGAAAACAGCTTTGGCGCTTACATTAGCTTGTAATGCTGCTATTAAGTTCCAGGAGCCAATAGCTCTGTTCTCTTTAGAAATGTCAAACCTCCAGCTGGCCACTCGTATTATATCGAGTGAAACGGAAATACCAATGGAGAAGTTGAGAAAAGGTACTGTTACTATAGATGATATGAACCAGTTGGTGCATGGTGTTACTAAATTTTCTGACGCACCTATATTTATTGATGATACTGCCGGACTTTCTGTATTCGACTTACGAGCCAAGGCCAGAAGGTTGAAAGAAAATCATGGTATTAAGATGATAATGATCGACTACCTGCAGCTGATGACCGCCAATGTTGAAGGCCGTGGGAATCGTGAGCAGGAAATCAGTTCAATATCGCGTGCATTAAAAAGTTTAGCAAAAGAATTGAATGTGCCAATCATTGCACTATCTCAGCTTAGCCGTGCTGTTGAGCAACGTGGCGGTGCAAAGCGCCCTCAACTATCCGATCTTCGTGAATCGGGAGCTATTGAGCAAGATGCTGATATGGTATTGTTCGTTTACCGTCAGGATTATTATGGCGCTGCGCCTGAAGGTGGAGCAGAAGACCTGCCACCGGATTCAGCAGAGATTATTATTGCAAAACATAGAAATGGTCCGCTGGATAGCGTACATCTTAAATTCCAGAAAGAACTTGCCAAGTTTACCGAATATGAACCTTCTATGGATAATTATCACTCGGCTACCCAAGACAATATGGAAACCCGTATTGTACAATCGAGAGGTTGGGATGATAAGAAGAACGATATAGAAGAAGACCCTTTCTGAGAATAATATGGAAAAGCCCCGATCGGGGCTTTTTTTTGTCATTCTGAATGGAGTGAAGAATCTCTTCCGATATTTTCAACCCCAAACCCCTAAAGGGGCTTTGAAAAACCGGCGTCATGTTGAGTTTGTCCAAACATGTTCAGACTGACATTTTCTCTGTGAGTCTCAGTGTTAACTTGTTCTGTGGTGTGCGTTGAAAAAGCGCAATGTATTTAATTGGAGATTCGAAATTGGGTGTTCAATATTCATTATTCCTGTATTTAACACTTCTTAACCTCCTTGCTTAATCTTTTTAAGTAATTTAGGGTAATGAAAAAGCGACTGCTTTCCTTATTGCTTATTGTATTTGCGTTTGTTCAGGCAAGGGCTACATTCATATTTATACCTATGGATGAAACCCAGACCAATTGCCTGAAAGCGTATGGCATTGCCTATATGGCGCTTAAAAATGGAATTGCTGTAGAATGGCTGCTCAACTACCGTGGTGGTAGTTTTACGTTCCCAGATGCAAGACTTTTTGAAGATGAATGTAAGGTGCGAAATGTAAAATTCGAACTGATAGCTGATGAGCAAGAATCGGATATACTGGCGCAGATAGCAGACCCATCTGTAAATATGGATGCGGTGAAGTTAGAGAAGCCACCACGCATGGCCGTATATTCTCCTAAAAATAAAATGCCCTGGGATGATGCCGTAACATTGGCCTTGACCTATGCCGAAATACCGTACGATGTTATTTACGATAAAGAAATAATGGATGGTGTATTGCCTAAGTACGATTGGTTGCATTTGCATCACGAAGATTTTACCGGGCAGTATGGCAAGTTTTACGGAGCCTACCAAAACGCACAATGGTATCAGGATGATGTGAAGGCCAATGAAGCCATGGCGCACGAACTTGGTTTTCAAAAGGTATCGCAAATGAAACTGGCGGTAGCAGAACGTATTCGCGACTTTGTTTCGGGTGGCGGATTTTTATTTGCTATGTGTTCGGCACCTGATTCGTATGATATTGCATTGGCAGCAGAAGGAATAGATATTTGCGCCGCACCATTCGATGGCGACCCTGCCGATCCTAACTGTAATAAAAAATTAGATTTTGGAAATTGTTTTGCCTTCCAGAATTATACGCTTAGCTTGAACCCGTTCGAATATTCGAAATCGAATATTGATACATCTCCTTACCGTGCACAGAAGTATGGCATAAACCAACAGAACGACTTTTTTACACTCTTCGATTTTTCTGCGAAGTGGGATCCTGTTCCTGCTATGTTGTGTCAGGACCATACCAAAGTGATTAAAGGCTTCTGGGGACAAACGACAGCTTTTAATGAAAGCTTTATAAAATCGGGTGTTACTATTATGGGCGAAAACAAAGGAGCCAATGAAGCCCGTTATATACATGGAGATTTTGGTAAAGGCACCTGGACCTTTTTCGGCGGCCACGATCCTGAATGCTACCAACACCGTGTGGGTGATCCACCAACCGACCTTAGTCTACACCCAAACTCACCGGGTTATAGACTTATCCTAAATAATGTACTCTTTCCTGCTGCTAAAAAGAAGAAGAGAGAGACGTAGGATTTTGAGAACAATTTTCATTGTTCCCAAACTATCTATTACTTTCTTTTTTCCACTTCTTGCGTATATAAGGATAAGCTATAAATAGAAATCCAAATACAGCCATTTTTAATACAGTCTTCGTGGAATCATCGATCGCCAGCAAATTAATTAGCAAGCAAACTATACCCCAAAATGTTATTAATATGCCTCCTATTATAAAATTCTTCCATGATTTTTGTTGTAAATAAGGATCTTTTAAGTCCATGATGGGATATATTTAATGTTAATTTTTGAGTGGTGAATATGTTAATAATATGTAGTGGAAGTATTATCGAATTTACAAATATTTCAGAATACCCGAATACTTTATTATACAATATGTTGTTAATCAAATTTTGCAAATATCTGATAATCAATTAATTGCGTAGTGCATTGATTTTCAAGGTTTTGTGTATTTTATTGTAAATCATTGTTATTAACAATGGAGGATGCGCCAATAAAGGGCTTCAGAAGCCCCTCTATTGATAATTCTATTGTTATTTCATTGTTATTTTCTGGCAATTATACCCCATTTTCAATTAAGGTAATTTTAATAGTTGCCGGGACTAATATTATTGACCTGTTGAAAACGCAATTATTATTTTACTCAGTACAGTTTCTGCATGAGTTATTTTTGCAGTAGTTCTTTGAAGAAATAAAATTGATAACACAAAATACTGAACCCGATAGTTATAGGGTTGTCACATACGCCAACCTGGGGATTCGCAGTGACGGGAAAATCCTCCCCCTGCCCCTCCAGCGGGGGACATAGTTTGCGCCTTAGCGCCTTTGCGGTAATAGTTTTTAGGCATAGCCTAGTTCCAGAAATCCCAGCTTATACCAAAGCGTAAAACCCTATCAGGCATAGGGTAGTTAACTGCATAGCCATAAAATACATTAGGTTGTAATAAACCCTCTGCTGCATTCTCTAGTTTTAAAAACATGCGGAATGTTTTTACACGAAAGGCCACAAATGGATCGACGTAAATATAGTTACCCATTTTAGTTTGGCCTTGTAAGTAAAACTGATTGTACACGGGTTGGTATCCATATACATAGTAGGCAGTATTGTAATACGTATCTATACCAACCTTCAATAACAAGTGATGATGGAACAAATTGTTTTCGTAGAACAATGAATTTTCTGCAACCCAGGTAGGTAAGTGTATTGGTGCACCATTCGGTACATACTGGTAAATCTCTTTTGTGTTAAAATGCCATTTACCAACTCTGAAATCCTTTTCAATATTGGCTTTCATAATATTCACAACCCCGTTGTATTGGGCAGGCAGAGCGTCATTTATCAGCCCCGTATTTGTGAAATAAGCCATGTTTTGCATTTCGGTCACCTCGCCACCTAATGTTAAATGCCATTTGGCATCGGTATACATTACTGAAGCAGTTGATGTAGTCGTCTTTGCAAAATGGTTCATCCATTGGTAATTATTTCCATCATACATATCATATAAAAGCGCTGGTGTTTGTAGCGAATAGTTACCACTGAATTTTAGCAAGCGCAGTGAATCAAATCGTATGCCTAAGTCGGCGGAGCCCTGTTCATCGCCCTTTTGAGTGCCCGAGAAAATGTAGGAACCCGCAGCATCAAACAATATATGGCCATTGTCGTAGGTATTATAAACGCGTGCGTGGGCTATCAGATTGCTGAATATACTGTCGCGGTACATATCTTTTGTGGTATCTTCTGCGGTGCCTTCAGGATGCTTGGTTAAAACATAATCGGTAAAATGTACCCATTGGTCTTTAACGCCCAAGTCCCATTTCAGGAACGAATGCCAACCGCTTGCAGAGCCAATGGTAAAGTCGTTATTAAATTCATTATACCGCAGCGAGTCATAAGTAGCACTATCGTAACGGTAGGTATGGCGATAGAAGTTATCAGAGTCGTTATAAAGTGTATGGTCGACATAAACATTCGAGCTGCCCGATAATGAACTGCAATGCGAAATATAAAATAGCGGGTTTGTTTTAACAGTATCACCGCTCTTGTATCCAAAAAAATAAAACTGCTGTAGCCTTAGTTCTGTTTTAATAAACATGGAGCGTGCCTGTGATAAATAAACCGGCACGTCCTGTCTGTTAGATGTATAACTTGGGTTAAAGAAAGCACTGTCTGCCTGCACGCCACCGTTCTGGCCTATTTTATAAATATTATAAATACCGTTGAACAATAGCATATAGCGCTTGGTGCGATAATTAACTGTTAGTGCAAGTTGATTATCATTACTACCCTGGTTTATATAATCACCTTGCGAACGTAAACGATGAAACTCAAGCGCGATGTTTAGTTTCTTACCAAAGTTTTGTGTTAATGACAGATCGAGAAACTGATGTATCATCGGATCGGTTATGTAAAAAAAATTGAGGTAAGGGGCACGTGTTGTGTAATACCTAACTGAGGTATCGTTGCGGACGTAATCGGTTAGGTGATCGTAACCATAAAAAAAACCAAGCGGTTGAGGGGTGCTGTTAAATATAACAGGTACATAAGGTAAGCCCGGGTTACCTAACGTATAATGGGTAGTGTAAAATTCTAGCCTGTCTATTGTTGTATCAACATCGGCATACTTTTTTGTTTGCCATATATTATAAGGTACCAGGTCTTTCTCCGTATAAATTTCAGTAATAGTGTGCTTAATAGTTGTATCGACCGGGAGCGGACTATTTGCATGAGCAACAGAACCAAATAACAAACTGAGCAAACAAAATAGTAATGCTAACCTAAGTTTCATTAAGGGTGTAAATGATGTTCTATAAACCACAATTCTCCTCTTTTAGTATGGCTTTGTAAGTAATGCTCAAACAATTATAGCAGTAATTCGGTAGTTTGTCTTTGAAATAGTACAAATGATTCAGAAAAAGGGCAAACTCATCTCTTTGAGGCATTGTGATATAGCTTAATTTTAGTATATTTACGCTACAAAAATAAGAAATATGGGGACCGCAGTTGCAAAGGATACTATGCTGCAGGATTATTTAAAGAAGTTTTTCGGTTTTTCGAACTTTAAGGATCAGCAAGAGGCTATAATAAAGAATGTACTTAATGGCAAGGATACCTTTGTTATTATGCCTACGGGTGGGGGAAAATCACTTTGTTACCAGTTGCCCGCTTTATTAAGTGATGGGGTCGCCGTAGTAGTTTCGCCGCTTATTGCATTAATGAAGAACCAGGTAGACATACTTAGAACTTTTGGTGCTAAAAATGAAATCGCTCACTTTCTTAATTCATCGCTCTCAAAATCGCAGATCAATAAAGTAAAAGAAGAAGTTATACGCGGAGATACCAAGCTTTTATACGTTGCACCTGAATCGTTATCGAAAGAACTTAATGTTGCCTTCTTCAAAAAAGTCAAGATATCGTTCTTCGCTATTGATGAAGTGCATTGTATTTCAGAATGGGGGCATGACTTCCGCCCTGAATACCGGAAATTACGCCCGCTTATAGACCAGATAGGCCGCGTACCTATTATTGCGTTAACAGCTACTGCTACTCCTAAGGTTCAGGAGGATATTATGAAAAACCTGGAGATACATGATGCTGCTGTATTTAAGTCTTCGTTTAACAGGCCTAACCTTTATTACGAAGTACGTACCAAGCATAATGCAGCTAAAGAAATTATAAAGTTCATACGCCAGCATAAAGGTAAATCGGGTATTATTTATTGCCTAAGCCGTAAAAAGGTGGAGGAGATAGCCCAAATGCTCCAGGTAAATGGTGTTAAAGCGTTACCATACCACGCCGGTATGGATAAACCTACGCGCGACCAGACTCAGGATAAGTTTTTAATGGAGGATGTAGATGTGATGGTTGCAACCATTGCATTTGGTATGGGTATTGATAAACCTGATGTTCGGTTTGTATTGCACTACGACATTCCTAAGAGCCTTGAAAGCTATTACCAGGAAACAGGCCGTTCGGGCCGCGATGGTGGAGAAGGTAAGTGTGTAACCTTCTATAGTTATGAAGATGTAAGGAAACTTGAGAAATTCCTGAAAGACAAACCTGTAGCGGAACAAGAAATTGGAAAACAACTTATCCAGGAAACTATTGGTTTTGCTGAAAGTTCAGTTTGCCGCAGAAAAACATTGTTGCACTATTTTGGCGAAACATACAACGACGCCAATTGCGGTAACTGCGATAACTGCCTGCACCCTAAAACTAAGTTTGAAGGTAAAGAGGATTTAGAGTTATTGCTCGAGACCGTTAAGGAAACAAAAGAGAAGTTCAAAACAAAGCATATAGTAGATGTTATACTTGGCAATTTAAGTTCTTCGGTTAAGTCATATAAACATGATAAGCTTGAAGTATATGGTGCAGGTAATGAAGATGGCAAGGATGAAAAATTCTGGAATGCTATTGTTCGCCAGGCACTGGTAATGGATTACCTTATAAAAGATATTGAGACCTATGGAGTAATGACCCTTAGCGACAAGGCTAAAGCTTTCTTAAAGAAGCCACATTCTATAATGCTTGCTAAGGATCATGATTACGCCGGCGAAGATGAAGAAGAAGAGGAAATTATGCTGGCTGCCGCTCAAAAGGGCGGGGGAGCCGGTGACCCTGCATTATTTGCAATGTTGAAAGACCTTTGTAAGTCTACAGCTGCTAAATTAAAGCTTCCTCCATTCGTTGTTTTCCAGGAAACATCATTGGAAGAAATGGCTACACATTACCCTGTTAATTTAGAGGAACTTGCTCGTATAACCGGTGTTGGTGTAAATAAGGCTGAGAAATTTGGTAAAGCATTTGCGGACCTTATAGCTAAGTATGTTGAAGAAAATGAAATTGACAGGCCACAGGATATTGTAGTTAAGTCGGTTGTAAATAAATCAGGCTTAAAGGTATATATCATACAGAGTATAGACAGAAAGGTTGATTTGGAGAATATGGCGAAAGGCAAAGGACTCACATTGCCTGCGCTGATACAAGAGATCGAGACCATTGTTTCTTCAGGCACTAAAGTAGATATTAGTTATTACCTCGATAAGAATATTGAAGAGGACAGACAAGATGAGGTATTTGAATACTTCGGCTCTGCTGAATCAGATTCATTAGAAGATGCGCTGAAAGAATTAGGCACCGAAGACTATACAGAAGAGGATGTGCGTTTACTCCGCATCCAGTTCATGTCTGAAATGGGCCACTAACTAAATCGAATTAACTACTTCTCTTGCGAAGCGATATAGTAATGTCCCTGTTCTCGACTTCTTTGCGTTTAATTTCGTAGGCTTCCAGTATCTCACGGTAGGTAAGTATTCCGGTAACATGGTGCTTATCATCCCTATTTACAACGGGTAGTATATCTACATGATGTGTTATCATCATATCAATGGCTTGTTGCAGACTGTCGTCGTAATTAACTGAAATGTTTCCTTCATGTACAAGAGAACTCATTTTGTCTTCGCCATTATGTTTGGTGCTGAATATTTCTTGAGCGCCAATTACTCCCAGTAGTTCGTCATCGTGCTGCTTATCGATTATGGCAAAGGCAGTATTCTTATTGTGGGTTTCATCAATAAACCGGCGCGATTGTAAAATTGTATCGCTGGCACTTAATGTATTCACTTCTTCTTTCAATACATCTTTTACCTTAAAGCTATTTAATATGTCAGGCATGTAGGAGTCGGGTGTGGTTACACCACGGCGAACTATCTTCTCTGTCATTATAGTACTACGCATCAGGGCAAAAGATATAAAGTAAGCCGCGGCACATCCTCCGAGTAGAGGCAATAACAGGTGTGGCTGTTGCGTAGTTTCGAGAGAAAAAATAACCGCCGTTAGAAATGCCCTCGATGCACCCGAAAACATGGCAGCCATACCAATTAACCCGGCAATAGAGGCGCTTAATCCTAACTCAGGAAATAGTTGATTAACACCAATTGAAATTAATGCACCCAGCGCACCACCAATTGTAAACAATGGTGCTAGTGTACCGCCGGATGTTCCACTGCCTAGTGATATGGCCCACGAAACGAATTTAAGGATGCAAAGAACCAACAAGGTATTTATTGCTAGGTTGCCGCTCAGTACTGCTGTAATATTACTATAACCCACACCCATAGTAGATGGAGCAAAATAACCTACAACACCAACAGCAATCCCGCCAATAGCTGGCCACCACATCCAATGTATAGGCAGTTTTTCAAAGGCATCTTCAACTGCATAAACAACTTTTGTAACACCAACTGAGAATAAACCCACCAATGCTCCTATTAACACATATATTACTAATTGCAATATGCTTGGTGCGGGAACAAAGGGCATAGCAAACATAGGTTGATAACCGAAGAATAGAATATGCATGGCTGCTCCCGTTATACATGCTAATGCAACTGGGATAATAGAGCGTGGGGAAAACTCGAATAATAACAATTCAATTGCTAACATAATACCCGCAACCGGGCTTCCGAAAATGGCTGCCATACCTGCAGTAGCCCCTGCTGTTAAAAGTATTTTTCTTTCATATGCAGTTATGTTCAGCAATTGGCCAATAAATGAGCCAAAAGCGCCACCTGCTGCAATAATAGGCCCTTCTGCGCCAAATGGTCCGCCCGTACCAATTGATATGGCTGCCGAAAGTGGTTTTAAAAATGTTACGATAGGTGCAATCTTACTATCATTAGTAAGTACTTGTTCCATGGCTTCGGGTATACCATGACCACGAATTGCCTTAGAACCATAGCGCGCCATTATTCCTACAATAATTCCGCCAATGACTGGAACTAGTATTACCCATAGGCCTAAGTGATTACCAACCGGTGATACCTCTCCGGTAGTTAATGTGCCATAAAAAGCAAATCCGGTAACGAAGCTAATAAGCCAAACCATTATTTTGGCGACTACACCAACTAGTATTGCATTGGCAATGGCCAGGGCACATATAAATACTAACCTCCGCAGGTTCAGCGGTTTTGTTGGTGGTTTAAGCTCCTCTTTTTCTAGTAAGGGTTCCATAGAAACGGAAACCGGTATACCCTGGTTGGGTAGCGCTGCCTTTATCTTCATGTAATGGGGATTTAGAAGACTAGCACCGGGTTGGGTGCACCAATAAAAACTAAAACTATATACTACTTACTTATAGCTACGTTGTGCCAAATGTACCGTGTCAAACTTCAGTTCTTCCTTATGCAGTTGGCTTGGGGCATCTTTTCCTTTGTATTCCCATGCTGCTACATATGCAAAGTTAGCGTCGTCTCGTTTTGCTTCACCTTCTTCAGTTTGAGATTCTTCACGGAAATGGCCTCCGCAAGATTCTTTGCGATTCAATGCATCATCTATCATCAGTTCGCCAAGCTCCATAAAGTCTGCTACGCGGCCTGCTTTTTCCAGATCAGGGTTAAACTCATCTGCCTTGCCAAGTATGCGAACATCTTTCCAGAATTCCTCTCTGAGTGAACGTATTTCAGCTTTAGCTTCAGTAAGTCCTTTTTCATTACGGGCCATTCCGCAGTTGTTCCACATAATTTTGCCTAAGCGCTTATGTAAATGCTCTACTGATTGTTTCCCACCAACAGACATGAGCTTTTCAATATTCTCGCGTACGCTCTTTTCCGCTTCTGCAAATGCCGGGTGATCGGTTGGTATTGCTTTAGTTGCTATCTCACTTGATAAGTACTCGCCAATAGTGTATGGTAATACAAAGTATCCATCGGCAAGACCCTGCATAAGTGCTGATGCACCTAAGCGGTTAGCACCGTGGTCAGAGAAATTACATTCGCCTAATGCATATAAGCCCTGTACGGTTGTCATCAGGTTATAATCTACCCAAAGGCCACCCATTGTATAGTGAATAGCCGGGTAAATACGCATTGGTTCTTTATACGGGTTCTCGCCGGTGATCTTTTCATACATTTCGAAAAGGTTACCATACTTAGCGCTAACTACCTCTTCGCTTGTACGTTTAATTACGTCAGCAAAATCGAGATAGGCAGCTTGTTTAGAAGCGCCTACGCCATAACCTGCATCGCACCTTTCTTTAATGGCTCTTGATGCAACGTCGCGCGGAACAAGATTACCAAAAGCAGGGTAACGCCTTTCAAGGAAATAATCTCTTTCATCTTCAGGTATATCAACTGCCTTACGGGTATCGTCTTTCTTTTTAGGCACCCAAACCCTTCCGTCGTTACGTAATGATTCCGACATCAGTGTAAGTTTCGATTGGTGGTCACCTGAAATAGGTATGCAGGTAGGGTGAATTTGTGTAAAGCATGGGTTCCCGAAGAACGCACCTTTCTTATGCGCTTTCCAGTTGGCTGTTACATTACAGCCCATTGCATTGGTCGACAAGTAGAACACGTTTCCATATCCGCCTGAAGCTAATACTACAGCATGTCCAAAATGTCTTTCTAATTTTCCGGTAATAAGATCGCGGGCAATAATACCACGTGCTTTACCATCTATCATAACCAGTTCCAGCATTTCGTGGCGGCTATACATGGTAACTTGCTTTTTGCCAATTTGGCGGCTAAGTGCGCTGTAAGCGCCTAACAATAGCTGTTGACCTGTTTGTCCACGGGCATAAAATGTACGCGATACCTGCACACCACCAAAAGAACGGGTGTCAAGCAATCCTCCATATTCACGTGCAAAAGGAACACCTTGTGCAACGCATTGGTCAATGATATTGGCACTTACTTCAGCTAGGCGGTAAACGTTCGCTTCGCGTGCACGGAAGTCACCACCTTTAATGGTATCATAAAACAAACGGAAAGTGCTATCACCATCGTTTGCATAATTCTTGGCTGCGTTAATACCACCCTGCGCTGCAATACTATGCGCACGGCGCGGACTGTCCTGGAAACAAAACACTTTTACCTTATACCCAAGCTCAGCAAGCGATGCTGCTGCTGAAGCTCCTGCTAAACCGGAACCTACCACAATAACTTCGAGGTGGCGCTTGTTAGCCGGGTTAACAAGTTTTACTGTTGAGCGGTACTTTGTCCACTTGTCAGCTAATTCTCCTTCAGGGATTTTGGAATCGAGTTGTGCCATAACGCTTTATATAATTAGTTCAATATCAATTTTAGATCTGGATAGATTTACCTGCAATTCCGAAATAGAAGAGTATCGGAAAAGAAACAAAACTTATCCACATAAGCCATGCAAAACCAGTACTTACAGCCTGCCAGATAGGAATATATTTTTTGTTGCTTAAGCCAAGTGTATGGAAAGCTGAGCGAACAGCGTGGTTTAAGTGGAAGAATAAAAAGGTGACTCCAATTACATAGATTGCCACATAAACAGGATCCTGGAAGCCGATCTTTACCATTTGTGCAACAGTATGTGTATGGTCTTTTAAAATACGGTAAGGGAAGAAGAAATGATAAAGGTGAATGACAATGAAGAAAAGCACTACCGACCCCGTTAATCCCATATTACGTGAGAACCAAGAACTACCTTCGGTAGAGGTTGATACGGCATATTTTATTGGGCGAGCCCTTCTGTTATCGTTGGTAATAATAAGCGCTTGTATAACGTGAATTATGATAGCGCCAAACAGAGCTATTTCAATAATACGTATAAGTATATTACGTACCGCATCATGCGAGTACTCATCAAATGCCTTACCTCCGTCGTTAAAATAAAGAAGTATGTTTCCATATAAGTGTTCCAGTAGGAACACACAAAGGAAAAGGCCGGTAGCCGCCATAACTACTTTTTTACCTATTGATGAAGTAAGTTGCTGTTTGAAGGTTGTCATAATAATACTGGTTTGTTTAATAAGCGACACAAATTTACACTTGTTTTGGTAAGGTGCAAGGGCTAAAAAAGACAGTTTTTGATGGTGAGTTATAATACTATGGTCTTAATTATATATTTTGTAAATTTATAGCATGATAATGAGGTGTAAAGTATTGGTATTAATAAGTATAGTTGGCCTTTTCGCTTGCAAAAAGGAAGGTAATGTAGGGTCGCCAACTGTTCAAATTATTGCGCCAACCGGTAAGCCAGTTTATAAAGTTTTTGATACTGTTGTAGTTAAAGCAAGCGTTAGCGATGCCAATAGTCTGAAATCGGTAGAAATATACATTGAAAATAGCCAAAACGTACCTGTAACGGCCACTGCGGACGTTACTGTAACAGGTAAGCAGATGTCATTCACCTATAATTATGTGATAAATAGTATACACCTTGCAACAGGCCAATATACATTAGTGGTACGAGCAAGTAACGGAACTAATGCTACATATGGCTACCAGGCTATTACTATTAATGCTGCACCTACTATTAGATTAGGGATATATGCCATTACCCGCAACGGTGGTATTAATGTTATTAAAATAGATTCTGTCTTTAATACCTCTAAAATTTATACTCAGCCCGGTGATTATTCTTCATCAGATATCAGTTCATACTATCAGCAGCTTTATGTGGCGGCTGACGATTCGGGTAATGTAAGTGCAGTAAATATGCCATTGGGTGGGGCACAATGGGGCATAGGCGGTATTATTGGTCCGGCGCCTTGCTTTACTAATATTTATAGTAATGGAGATGCTGCCTATGTTTCAGAGTATATTGGACTTATAAAGTACTTTAGCTCGCAAGGAGTTTTGTCAACTACCTTTAAAGTGGTTTCGGGTTATTACCCCATAAAGACTTGTGTGTGGGATGGCTATTTATTTGCGGAACAAAAAAACATTGGTGCCCTTACACGGAACTTGGTTTTATATTATACAGGTACAGCTACCGGATTCGAACAAAGTGCATTGCCAGGTCCGGTTACGGCTATGTATGGCATGACCAGTAACCAGCTTTTTGTTTTCGGTAATAAAGATACAGGCGAAGCCTATTTGCAATTGTTTGATATACCGGGCAATATTTTTTATTCACCTACTACATTACCAAGCGGACAACTTTTATCAGTAGCACAAATAGATAGTGCTACCTATTTAATGGGTTTTAATAATGGCACGATATACAAATACACCTATATACCTAACGGAGCAGTACCTTTTATAACAGGTATTTCAGCCTCACATTTGCAATACGACAATGTAAACAAGCAGGTAATAGCATCATCGGGCAGTTCGGTGTACGCCTATAGTTATACATCGCAACTATTACTGCACAGCGTTAATCTTAGCGATAGTGTACTTAACGTACACGTGCTTTACAACAAATAAACTTTATCAGTGGTCTGTTTTCGGGCTGTTATTCTCTGCAGGTGCAGCAACGCCCATCGACTTTTTATAGTCTTCGTAGGTAATGGTCTTGTATTTGTTTTCGGCAAAATAGGTAAGTACCGTTTTAAGTTCAGGGGTTGATAGATAACCGGGAGCAACGGATAGGCGTGCAAAATTCTCATCCATATATACCGTTGTAGGATATTCCATTTTCCCGTCCATTAACGAATACGCAAGTTCGTTTACAGAACCTCTTTCGCCCGGGTTTTGATTTACAAATGCGTGATTATTAAAATGGAAAGTGTCTTTGGTTTCAGCATCTAAACGCACAGCATAAAAATTGGTGTTCATATAATTTATAACATCCTTATCAAGGTAAGTGGTTTGGTCCATTCGTTTGCACCAGCCACACCATTGGGTATAAATATCAATGAATATCTTCTTCGGATGTTGTTTATTTAACTTAACCGCCATATCCCATGTCATCCAGTTAATAGATAAAGCACCTGGCTTGGTAGCTGGTTTGAAGCTTACTGATATAAGAAAAGCTAAGCCTATTAAAATAAAACCAATGTTTTTGCTCTTTAACAGTCCTTTATTCATACATCAAAGCTAAGCTAAATTTTGGTAGAGACAAAATTCTTGCCCCCACCGTAATCACTATAAATTGTTCTTTAAAAAAGCCATCGACAAGGCCCATGCTTCGGCTGCGGCCTTAGCATTAAAGCTAGGTCTTTCATCGCAACTAAAGGCATGACCCGCGTATGATATAACCACGTTGGTATATGGCTTGTTTGCGTTTTTAACTGCTTCAATTACTGTATTAACATGCTCAGGTAATATGTGGGTATCTTGTCCGCCCCAGAAGAATAAATGTGGCCCGTGAAGGTCTTTAGCCATATCAACAAGTGCTTCTGTTCTGCCTCCATAATAGGATATAGCTGCCGATAATGGAAGTACTGCATTGGCAATAAATGATACTCTGCCACCTAAGCAAAAGCCAATGCTTGCTATTTTATCATGTTTAATGTTGCTTTGTTGTTTCAGCCAATCGTAAACTGCTTTTACGTCAGCAGACATTCCATCATTGGTTAATGCCTGAAAATGTGGCATAATGGCAGAGAAATCGGTATTGTATGGAATCTCAAATCCTGGTTCTGATGTGCGGTGGAATAACTCAGGCGCTATAGTAACATAGCCTTCTTTTGTAATTCTATCTGCCACATGGCGTATGTGGCAGTTAACGCCAAATGCTTCCTGCAATACAATTACCGCCGGAAACGGGCCATTGCCTTCGGGCATTGAAACATAGGCTTGCATGGTTGTTCCATCACTTACCTTTAACATTACTTTTTGACTTGACATAAATTGGGGTTTTATTAGTGAAGAGGACTATAATTTGTGCATAACAGTTACGTCGGCGGTTTGCGCCATTTCTCCTTTAGGGTTAAAGAATTCGTAACGCCAGGTAATTACCACATGCCTTTTTTCTTCGTTCTTGCGCAAATATGTAATAGTAACCTTGCAGATAGTTGGCTGGTTAGCATATATGGGTTGCATAAATTTCCAGTTGTTAATTTCTAACCCACATAAAACAGTGTGCCCTAATATAGGTACCCATTGTTTAATATAAAATGTATTGAATACCTGTGGTCCACTTGATATTAATGCTTTGAAAGGACTTTGTTCTGCAATTTTTTTGTCAGTGTGAAAGGGTAGTGGGTCAAACATTTTCGCATAATTAATAATGTCGTCATCTGAAAATGTTAAAGAACCAAAATCAAATACCTGCCCTTGCTGTAAGTCCTTTATGTTTAGCTTTTCCACAATTATAATTTTTCTTCTTGTTTACTTGTCGCGAATTTATAGAGTATAAAGGCGAGCACCATAAAAATTCCGAATGCCCAAAGATCGGCCCACTGAGCAATACCATTGCCGAATATATTAGCTAGCTTGTCTCCAATGCTACCACCTATATGGTTGTTTAGCCATTCAATAACTGATGTTTTAATGTTACCATCCTTATCCGTTTCAGCCGCAATACCCATTAGTACCGAAATAATTATCCCTGTTATAGCACCGCCTGCAATTAAGCCTGAACTGAATAATGCACCCGGGCCAATATCTGATTCCGCTTCTTTTGAATTGTTCTTTTTATCTACCAGCCATTTTACAACGCCACCTACAAATATGGGAGTAGTGCTCGATAGTGGAAGGTAAGCACCTACTGCAAATGCCAACGAGCTTACATCGCACAGTTCCATTACGGCCGATATACCCATACCAATAAGTACAAGACCCCATGGCAAGTTATGACTGAGTAAGCCTTTTATTATAGTAGCCATCAATACTGCTTGTGGGGCAGGTAATGGATGTTTGTGTGCAACTGTTTTGGTAACGATACCAATGTTGTGTTCTAATAAGGTAAGTGTAAAACCAATAGCAATCGTCGACGCAAGTACTCCAATTATCAATCCTAATTGCTGTTTAATTGGCGTTGCACCCAAAATATAGCCTGTCTTTAGATCTTGTGAAGTAGCACCGGCATTAGCTGATGCAATACAAACTATAGAGCCAACAACCAATGCAATGGGTTGATACGCATCACCCGTCCAGCCTATACCCACGAATATGAGTGCAGTAGCCATAAGTGTAGCAATCGTCATACCTGAAATGGGGTTAGACGAAGAACCTATTAATCCCACAATACGAGAAGATACCGTTACAAAGAAGAATCCAAAGACCACGATCATTATCGATGACAATATGGCCGAACCGCCTTTAGCAGGAAGTACATTCGGAATAAATGCCATAAAAGCAATAAGTATTACGCTACCTATTAATACATAAATAAGCGGAATATCTTTTTCAGTACGGCTTTGTGTTTCAGCTGTATTGTCTTTCTTTCTCAAATCGCGGAATGAATCACGGAAGGCACTTATAATGGTAGGGAAGGTCTTTATTAAAGTCATAATACCACCAAAGGTTACCGCACCAGCGCCAATGTATCTTATATAATGGTCCCAAATATCATCAGCACTCATTTGCGATATAAGTTGGGTTGTTTCCGGTGGGAAAACTGTTGTCAACCCAGCCCCGAGCATAGTAATTAGCGGTATGAGCACAAGGGATGAGAGTACACCGCCTGCTACCATGATACCAGAAATTTTCGGCCCAATGATATAGCCAACACCAAGCAATTCTGGTGTTATTTCCCCGTTAATAGCAGCATTGGGCAAAACAGATTTATTACCAAAGAGATATTGTGGAGTGTCTTTCCATAAACCCATGATGGACATGAATAGCTTATATAAGAATGCGATACCCAAACCGTAGTAAACTTTTTGAGCCAGTTTGCCACCTTTTTCTCCGGCTATTAATACATCGGCACAGGCAGTACCTTCAGGGTATGGTAAGTTACCATGTTCTTTAACAATAAGCGAACGCCTGAGCGGAACCATAAATAATACGCCTAAAATTCCACCTGAAAGTGCTAATACAAATATTTGGAAATAATGGAAATAATCCTGTCCGCCCGATAGGAACAATAATGCAGGAACAGTAAATACCACACCAGCAGCAACGGATTCACCTGCCGAGCCAATGGTTTGTACAATATTACTTTCTAATATACTGGCATTACCTAGTTTTTTAAATACCGATATAGCCAATACAGCAATAGGTATAGATGCACTAACGGTAAGGCCTATCTTAAGACCAAGATACACTGAAGCGGCACCGAAAATAATTCCGAAGATGGCTCCCATTATAATGGCACGCAACGAAAATTCGGGTAGGAATTCGGATGCGGAAATAAAAGGCTTAAATTTTTTCTTTTCTTCTTCCATGAGCTATACTATAAATTATATGGAGAGGGTAAATATACAATTAGTTAGAAAACTTTATATTTGACCATAACTAAAACAACAACTATGTCGAATACCGTGGTAAGGAAGGGTCACCCCAAGGCCTTGTGGATTCTTTTTATGACTGAAATGTGGGAACGTTTCGGGTATTACCTGATGGTGGGTATTTTCTTCCTGTATTTAATAGATCCAAGGAAGCACGGAGGAAAGGGCTTTGATGCAACCATAGCATCTGATGTTGTTGGTTCTTATATCGCTTTAGTTTATTTAACTCCTTTTATAGGCGGTTTAATTGCGGACAGGATATTAGGATACCGTAAGGCAATCATATTAGGTGGCTCCTTAATGGCGTGCGGTTACTTTGGGCTTGCTATGTCAGGCGATATGGCCATGTATATTTCACTGGGGCTTATTATTGTTGGTAATGGTTTCTTTAAGCCAAATATTAGCACACTATTGGGTAATATTTATAATGCTGAAGATCTGAAACCTAAGAAAGATGTTGCCTATAACATATTCTATATGGGTATAAATATTGGTGCGTTCTTCTGCAACTTTGTGGCAGCCTATTTACGTAACTATTATGGTTGGGGCTATGCTTTCGCCGCGGCAGGTTTTGGTATGATACTGGCTCTCATCATTTTCATTTCGATGATGAAGCATGTGAAAGAGGGTGATGTTGTTAAGCCCGTTCAAAAAGAAGATATGTCGTTGGGTTTAATGTTCTTATATGTATTTGTACCAGCTATCATAACCGGCGCAATTGGCTGGAATATGACAAAGTGGTTGGGGCATCCTATTTTTGCAACTATTACGAATGATGCATTTTTCTTTGCATGTATCCCTATCATTATTTTTTATCTTGGTTTATATTTCAAAGCCTCGCACGAAGATAAAAGAGGACTTGGCGCATTGCTTTCATTCTTTGCAGTTAGTATTGTGTTTTGGGTAATTTATAACCAAAACAGTACTGCACTTACTATTTGGGCTGACCAATACACTAATCGCCACATGCCTGTGGCCGCTGTAAAGTATACCAAGCCATTCGGTATGTTACAGGTCACTACTTCCGATTCGATGACTGTAACTAAGGTAGATAAGCATTTTGTAGCCGTATTGGATGCAAAGGGTAATACGCAAGAAGTAAAGGGAGTTGATCCATACTTGCTGAACTTGCCTAAAGATCAATGGCCTAAAGCCGGCGAAAAGGAGAATCTTGTTTCACCTGAGCTATACCAATCAGCTAATCCTATATATATTGTAATACTTACTCCTTTAATAATTGGCTTATTTGGCTTCTTTAAAAGAAAAGGGAAGGAGATAAATACTCCAATGAAAATTGCCTTCGGCATGATCATTGCTGGTCTCTCTTCTCTAACTATGTACTTTGCTGTTAAGAGCACTGATATTTATGTGGATAAAACGAGCATGATTTGGCTGTTAAGTACCTATGGTATCTTCTCGATAGGTGAGTTATTGATTAGCCCTATTGGTTTGTCAATGGTGTCTAAACTGGCACCAGCAAGGCTAACAGCTTTGATGATGGGCGGGTGGTTCTTGATTAACTCAATGGCCGGAAAAATATCAGGTATGATGGGTAGCTTATGGGATAAGTTCGAAGATAAAGGAAATTACTTCCTGATTTTGTTTTTCTCTGCCCTCGCATCAGCTGCAATTATGTTTGTAATGGTAAAATGGCTAAGTGCTGTTGTTAAAGAGAAGACAGGCAGTAACTAATAGTTTAAATGCACAAAGTAAAAAGCCCTGCAAGAGTTGCAGGGCTTTTTGTTTGCCGTTAGTTCTATTCTCCCTCAAGCTCCAAGAATTGTTTTGCGATCAGCCTGAGCTTGTAGAGCGCCTTCCGTTATTCAAGAAATATATTTCGACGGCTCTATATAGCATTGGTTCATTTTAAAGCTCCTCCTCATGGCATTGCGATAACACAGTATATGTTAAATAAAAAGAGCGCCACAATATTGTGGCGCTCTTTTTATTTAATGTTTTCTAAGCTTATTGAGCTACGGTAAACTTGCCATTATCAAGAACATGGCCTGAATTGTCGGTAATGTTATAAAAATACATGCCAGCTGAATATGCTGAGGTATTTAATACTGTTACATTATTTTTCATTTCAGCACGTGCTAATTGCCTGCCGGTAACATCATAAATAAAGATATTTGCTGCATTCTGTTGGTTATAATGGAAAGTAATTTGGCTGGTACAAGGACTCGGATAAACAACAGTATTATGTTGTTGGCTTACTTCATTGATTCCATCCGGATAACCTTGATACCACTCAAAAGAAGTAACCTTAGTGTTTGTTGTGTCCATGGTCATTAAACCAACAAGATCACCAATGCCGTTAGCATACCACCTGTATTGGAATAGTTTTGATGTGCTTGATACAGGACCAACATATTGCCATCCGCTGGTATTATGCAAAAATACTGAGTCAATATCTAACTCATAATGCTTCTGGCGTAAGGTCTTGTATTTAGATCCACCATATTGAGGTGTGGTGAGTGTACCCCAACTATCTATAGTATCTGCATACTGAACTATTATAATTGCCTTAGCTGAGTCGAAAGGTGGGAAATGAATAGCGAAAGGCGCAACATGTGCCATGCTGGTTCCACCACTGATGTTACCATAAGTTGCAGGAAAGTTTAATTGAAGAAAAGCCGGCTTAAAAACTGCAGTAGTCATATTACCTTGTACACTTTGCACTGCACCTGCTATTGAGAAAAAATTAGTAGAATCGATCAAGTAATTTTCACCCGGAGTTCCGTATACGCTGTCTGCTGCAGTAGCAGTAGGAAAAGATGCAGCATATGCAGTAGATGCAACTGATAAAATAGCATTAGTATCAGTATAGCTGAGTGGCAAAGAACCGAAATTCCATGTTACACCGGCTCCGTGCGCTCCCGGACTCAAAGTTAAAACTGAAGATACTAGTGTATCATATCCGTTTACAAATTTATCGCCTGGTTTAGGCATATCAACCGCTGTAAGCGTAATTTGTGCCGAGGTTTGTCCGGCAAAAAGCGTGACAGATAAAGTAGCAATACTTAATAGAGAATAAATCTTTTTCATAACAAGTTGTTTGGTTATTGAATAACAAATATAGGAAACATAGCATGCAATTTGTGTACTTTTGTTTTTATGAGCAACAGTGTAAGGGCTAAAAAAAGGCTAGGACAGCATTTTTTAAAGGATGAAAAAATTTCGGCGAGAGTTGCGGAATCTGTAACTGCTAAGGATGGTTATGTGCTCGAAATCGGTCCCGGTATGGGGGCTTTAACAAGGTATTTATTAGAGTCTTATAACGAAAAATTGTGGCTGGTAGAAATTGATGATGAGTCTATTCCGTATTTGCATTCTCATTATCCCCAGCTAAAAGATAGGATACTACATGCTGATTTTCTTCAGCTTGAAATGGATGATATGTTTGTTGGTGAAAAATTCTCAATTGTTGGGAATTTTCCATACAATATTTCTACCCAAATTCTTTTTAAAGCAATTGAATATCGCGATAGAGTTAAAGAGGTAGTTGGTATGTTTCAAAAAGAAGTGGGAAAACGTATTTGTTCTCCTCCTGGTAATAGAGACTATGGAATACTGAGTGTATTGGTACAGGCTTACTTTACAACTACTTATTTATTTGATGTGCCACCAAGTGTGTTTATTCCCCCACCTGCGGTTGATTCGGGCGTTATAAAATTGGTACATAAAGATGGATTTAAGCTTGCTTGCAGCGATGAGTTGTTTAAAAAGGTTGTGAAAATGGCGTTTAACCAAAGAAGAAAGAAGCTTTCAAATGCTTTGTCAGCTATGCTCGCGGAGAAACCGATAAAAAGTTCGTTTTTCGATAAACGTGCTGAACAATTATCGTGGAGAGATTTTGAAGAGTTAACGTTGCAGTTCGAAAATGCCTAGATACTTCTTTCTATAAATTGAAGTTTTATTCCAATTACTTTTTCGTACTCTTCTCCTAGTTCTTTTATATCAGGATCAGATGGGTCATAATACCACTGTACTTCAATATCAGCACCTTCGGTGTTACGTGCTTTTATTTTAGATAGAACCTGCTTAACACTAATAACCGAAGAAGAACTTATATAGTCAAGCATAAATGACAAGCGGATCTTTTCGGGTGATGTAACTGGAACTGTTTTTACCCAGTCAATTACCGGTTGGTAAAACGACTTAGCATTTTCGGGAAATGATTTGCCTGATATTTCATACCTTTTTTTCGCAGGATCTAAAATAACCTTAGGGTTATTCAGCGATTCTTTAATAATGAGTTTTTCCATAGGTGATATTATTTATCTGAGATTATGGAGGTCATTTCAAAAAGAGATACCTTTTCATCCAGAGGAGTACAATTAAACGTAAAATTATTGTTGCATTTAAGGGCAACAGTAATAAGCCCCAAGCCAGCGCCACCTTTGGCTGAGTACTGGTCGTTGCTCAGTACTTCCAAATAATGATTCTTTAATTGCTTTTCGTTCATTTTCTTAATAATGTCAAGTGTTTCCTGTATTTTCTTAGCTGCTTCATTGGTAACTACGTTAGCACAAATAGCTACATAATCTTCCATGTTTTCAGCAAGCAAAAAGTAAAAAGGCTTTCCAATTTCTTGGGATGCACTGTGTAATAATACATTTTGCAAAAGCTCAATAAGTATATTGAATGTTTTTTTTATCGTAGTTCTCCGGGCACCCTGTGTTTCAAGCTGGTGCTCGGCTGTATAAGATAGCATACTCACCCTGTCCTGATCCATTTCTCCATGGAAGGATACAATGATCTTCTTGGCCGGCCCTGTATAGCGGTTAAGAAGGTCAGAGTAGCGGTCTTTCAATACATCCAGTTCCATTTCGGGGTTAAAATAGTGCGTCTATTAAGTTAGACGACAAAAAAGCTTCCTTCACCTTACAAAAATAAAAATTCTTCTTAAATATAGGGTATTTGGTCTTCCTGTGTTTTTTCGTTTTATCTTCGCAAGCTTATGAAGACATTTAAACGCTATACGGTTACTGCTGCTTTGCCTTATGCCAATGGCCCTTTGCACATTGGCCATATTGCAGGATGCTACTTGCCCGCTGATATTTACGTGCGTTACCTGCGTTCGAAGGGTAGGGATGTTGTTTTTATCTGTGGATCTGATGAACATGGCGTGCCTATTACTATTAGGGCCCGAAAAGAGGGTGTTACTCCCCAAGAGGTGGTAGATAAGTACCATAACCTGATGAAACAGACCTTTGTTGACATGGGTATAGATTTTAGCATATACTCGCGCACTTCGTCTCCTGTCCATCATCAAACCGCATCCGATTTCTTTTTGAAGCTATATAATAAAGGTATTTTTCAGGAATCGGTTACTGAACAATATTATGATGAGAAAGTAGGGCAGTTTTTGGCTGATAGGTATATAACCGGAACATGTCCCAATTGTGGTAACCCTAATGCTTATGGTGATCAATGTGAAAAGTGCGGTACATCACTAAGTCCGTTAGATTTAAAAAATCCGGTATCGGCTTTGAGCGGAGAAAAACCTGTATTAAAAGAAACTAAGAACTGGTTCCTACCATTAGATAAACTTCAGCCTCAAATAGAAGAATACATTAATAGGCATAGCGATTGGAAGCCTAATGTATTTGGTCAATGTAAATCGTGGTTGAGCCAGGGTTTACAACCTCGTGCTATGACCCGTGATTTAGACTGGGGAGTAAAAGTTCCATTACAGGATGCTCCTAATAAGGTATTATATGTTTGGTTTGATGCCCCTATTGGTTACGTGTCTGCGACCAAGGAACTTACTAAAGATTGGGAGAAATATTGGAAAGATGAAGATACCCGCCTGATACATTTTATTGGTAAGGATAATATTGTTTTTCACTGTATCATTTTCCCTTCTGTACTAATGTGTGAAGGCGATTATATTTTACCTGATAATGTACCTGCCAATGAGTTCCTGAATCTGGAAGGTGAGAAAATTTCTACATCTCGTAATTGGGCTGTATGGGTACACGAATACTTAGCTGATTTTCCGGGTAAGCAAGATGTGATGCGCTATACATTATGCGCTAATGCACCTGAAACTAAAGATAATGATTTTACATGGAAAGATTTCCAGTCGCGTAATAACAGTGAACTGGTTGCTATACTTGGAAATTTTGTACACCGTACGCAGGTTCTTACATGGAAATTCTTTGATGGGAAAATTCCTCAGGCAGAAAATTATGAAAAAAGCGACCTCATCATAATGGAAGAGATTGCTAAGTTTCCTGGCAAGATTGCTGATGCTATTGAATCATTCCACTTCCGTGAAGCGCTTGCTGAATTGATGAACTTGGCGCGTATGGGGAATAAATACTTGGCCGATAATGAACCTTGGAAGGTTATAAGTCATAACCCTAAAAGAGTACAAACAGTTTTAAATATTTCACAGCAAATTTGTGCAAACTTAGCTGTGTTAATGAGACCATTTTTGCCATTTACTGCCGATAAATTAAGTAAGCTATTGAATGTTGCTCCCTTAAATTGGGATGCTGCAGGAAAATCGAACATGCTTACAGATGGTCATAAGCTATCTGAGCCAGTAATGCTTTTTGAGCGCATTGAGGATGAGGCAATACAAGAGCAGGTAGATAAATTACACCAAAGCAAAGTGATAAGTACACCGGTAAAAACTGCAACCCCATCAAAACCCTCAATTGCTTTTGAGGACTTTGAAAAGATGGATATTAGAGTGGGTACTATTGAAAATGCCGAAAAAGTATCTGGAGCAGATAAGCTCTTAAAGCTTACTGTAAATACGGGTATTGATACCCGAACTGTAGTTTCGGGTATTGCAAAATTTTATAGTCCCGAACAAATTATAGGTAAACAAGTTTGTTTATTAGTAAATTTGGCACCCCGTAAATTAAGGGGTATCGAATCGCAAGGAATGATTTTAATGGCTGAAAATGCAAATGGAGAATTAATATTTGTATCGCCCGTTAAACCTGAAACTGATAATGGTTCAATAGTTAAATAGATACTGGCGCCGTAGTTCAATGGATAGAATAGAAGTTTCCTAAACTTTTGATATAGGTTCGATTCCTATCGGAGCCACTGAGTAAATGACCTCTCCAGAAAGCCTTATGAAATAAGGCTTTCTTTGTTAATCTTCCTCCCTTTCTTCCAAAAAAATGTGAAATTAGTGAGGAAAACCACTTTTGAAAAATGGATTTTATTACTGAATGAGATATCGCAATTTCTTTACAAATAATTCACAATTTTTTAAACAAAGTGGATTAGATTGAATAAAAAAGATAGTTAAGTATTGATAATCAAGCCCATTGAGGTAAATGTGTGAGGGTCTATACCTATAATGATTTAGGTGGTTGCTAAAGGTTACGATTTTACACAGTTTTATTTTTCTAAAGTTTCTATCACCGATTGGTAAAATGCGTGCGAAAAATTAAATTTGAGGAGATTATAAAACTCCGACAGTTTGATTGCAAATCTAGCCTGCATATTTCTGTTAAATATGGGTTTTCCGGTTATGGAACAGCCTCATGCAGGTTATTGCAGTTATTCTGAAACGAAATTCAAAAATCAAGTATGTGTTGGTTATGATAGCTCGGTAAAAAACAGCACTGATAATGTGCCACGTTTGAAACATGGAGAAACGATGGCATCTATTCAAAATAATAAGCAAGCCAATGCTCCAAATTCATGCGGACTGACCTCAGTAGCAATTTCAAGCACTCAATCTTCAATATGTGATGGAGATAGTGTCACTATTTCTGCTGCACCTGTAGGCAGTACAACTGTTAAATATACTTGGTCGCTGGGTAATCAAACTTCATCATCAATCCGTGTTGGCCCTGCGGATACAACAAAATATGTAATCACCGTTAACGATACTGTCGGCGGATGCTCAGTTAGTGACTCATTAACAATTAACGTAATTCCTTTGCCGGTTGTAACTGCTGTTGTTTCATCTGCAATAATTTGTTCCGGGTCCTCAAGCACTTTAACAGCCAATGGGGCTACCAGCTATTCTTGGAGTAATGGAGCTAATAGTAGTTCTATTACTGTTTCACCGACATCTAATACAACATATACGTTAACCGGTACTGCAAATGGTTGTAATAGTGCACCACGGCCAATAACCATAACTGTAAATACCACACCAACCATAACAGTATCTGCATCGCCCGGAACTATGTGTTCAGGTTCGTCAAGCACGCTTACGGCCAGTGGCGCAGCAAGTTATATATGGAGTAACGGAGCTACTACAAGTTCAATAACGGTTTCACCGGGTTCTACAACAACTTATACCGTGAATGATACTACCAACGGTTGTGGCGGCGCACCTCAATCGATAACTGTAACAGTAAACCCAACTCCAACAATAACAATATCTCCATCTTCAACAACTATATGTTCGGGAACATCGGCCACATTAACCTCGAGCGGCGGATCAAGTTATATTTGGAGTACTGGAGAAACTACAAGTTCAATAACTGTTTCACCAGGGTCAACCACAACATACACGGTAACGGGTACTTCCTTAGGATGTAATGGCCCACCACAAACAGTAACTGTAACTGTGAACACAACACCAACTATAACGGCATCGGCAACGCCTACAACCATTTGCTCAGGTTCATCAACTACCTTGACTGCTACCGGTGCAACGAGCTATACATGGAGTAACGGAGCCACTACAAGTTCAATAACTGTATCACCTGGTGGTACAACAACATATGCCGTAACAGGTACTACCAGCGGTTGTGTGAGCGCACCACAAAATGTAACATTAATGGTAAACCCCACACCAACTATATCTGTATTAGCAACTCCTGCTACCATTTGTGCAGGTTCATCAAGCACTTTAACAGCAAGTGGTGCAACAGGTTACGTATGGAGTAACGGCGCTATAACAAGCGCAACAACGGTTACCCCCCTCGGCACCACAACATATACTGTAATTGGCAGTACCAATGGCTGTAGTAGTGCGCCACAAACAGTTACGGTAACAGTAAATCCGAACCCTACAGTAACTGTAGCTGCTTCCCCAACAGTAATATGTTCAGGCTCATCAAGTACATTAACAGCTAATGGTGCTAATAGTTATGTTTGGAGCACTGGTGCAACAACAAGTTCTGTTAGTGTTAGCCCATCAACTACTGCTACCTATACGGTTACGGGTACAACTAACGGATGTACCGATCCTCAAACTGTTACCGTGACGGTGAACCCAACCCCAACAATGACATTGTCGCCTTCGCCGACTACAATTTGCCCAGGGTATTCAAGTACTATTACTGCAACGGGAGCTAATACTTATGTGTGGTCTCCATCAACCGGATTGAATTCTACAACCGGAAGCCCTGTTATTGCTTCTCTAACAAGCTCGGTTACATATACAGTAACAGGTACTATAGGTACTTGCGTGAGTACCCAGACTGTTACTGTAAATGTTAGCAATATACTTTCAATGACTGCAACAGCATCTCCTTCAGTTATTTGCTCGGGACAATCGAGCAATTTAACTGCCGGCGGTGCAGTAAGCTATACCTGGACTCCAGGCAACAGCCTGAATACTACATCGGGTCCGAATGTGGTTGCTACGCCAACAGTTACTACAACTTATACTATTGTGGGTGTTAGTGGGACATGTGTGGGTTTGCAAACAGTTACTGTTAATGTAAACCCCACACCAACCGTTACTATTACACCTTCTCCGGTAACGATGTGTTCAGGCTCATCAACTACTCTCACGGCAACGGGAGCGGCCGGCTACGTTTGGAATACAGGTGCCACTACAAGTTCTATTACTGTTTCACCGACTTCAAGTACAACATATTCTGTTATTGGTTCTACATGTAGCAATACCGGAACGCAAACGGTGAATGTAACGGTGCATCCAACTCCTATAGTTACACTTTCTGCATCGGCTACAACCATTTGTTCGGTTACTTCTGCTACGCTTACAGCCAGCGGTGCAACTTCTTATAGCTGGAATACCGGAGCAACTACAAGTTCTATATCTGTATCTCCGGGCTCTACAACTACCTATACCGTAACAGGAACTTCATTGGCATGCAGCAGTGTTCCGCAATTTATAACTATAACGGTAAATCCTACACCAACTGTTTCAGTATCTGCTTCCCCTGCGGCTATATGCTCAGGTACTTCAACTACTATAACAGCAAGTGGAGGAATAAGTTATTTATGGAGCACAGGAGCAACTACAAGTTCTATAACAGTTTCACCTGCCTCGTCTAAAACATATACGGTTACCGGTACTGCCGGTACTTGTAGCCAACAGCAAACTGTGGTGGTTTCAGTAACACCAACACCTACGGTGTCTATCTCCGCTTCTGCGTCAACCATTTGTTCTGGCTCATCAAGCACCTTAACGGCAAGCGGGGCAGCTAACTATATCTGGAGCACAGGAGCCACCACAAGTTCTATATCAGTTTCACCGGCAACTACTACAACATATACGGTAACAGGTACCACAGGTACATGCACAGGCACGCCACAAACTATTACTATAACTGTTAATCCAACACCGACGGTAACGGTATCTGCATCAGCTACCACTATTTGTTCGGGTACCTCAACTACTTTAACTGCAAGTGGTGCAACAACATATAGTTGGAGCAATGGTTCTACAGCCAGTTCAATAACTGTTTCGCCGGGAAGTACTAAAACATATACGGTAACAGGTTCGGCAGGCGGATGTAGTAGTGCTCCGCAAACCATAACCATAACTGTAAACCCGACGCCAAACGTTACAGCTTCAGCGGTCCCTGCAAGTATTTGTTCAGGTTCATCAAGCACATTGACAGCCAGTGGTGCAGCTAATTATACCTGGAGCACGGGAGCAACTACCAGTTCAATATCAGTTACCCCCGGTGCCACAACCACATATACGGTAACGGGTTCAAGCGCTGCAGGATGCAGTGAGCAGAAAACAATAACAGTTACGGTAGATCCAACACCTACGGTTGCGGTATCCGCCACTGCCGGAACTATATGTTCCGGTTCATCAAGCACGTTAACGGCTAGTGGCGCCACTTCCTATTCCTGGAGCACGGGTGCAACAACTAGTTCAATTACGGTTTCACCGGGTTCAACCACCACTTATACTGTAATGGGTACAACCTGTTCAAATACCGATACAAAAACAATAACTATTGTTGTAAACCCTACACCTACCGTAATCATCTCCGCAGGACCGGGAACTATATGCTCTGGCTCGTCAACTACTCTTACCGCAAGCGGAGCCACAAACTATACATGGAGCACAGGAGCAACTACAAGTACTATAACGGTTTCACCTGGCGGAACTACTACGTATACAGTGAGCGGCTCAGCCGGAGGATGTACTGATCCTTCAACAACTGTAACAGTAACGGTTGATCCGACCCCAACGGTTACTGTTGTAGCTATCCCAACTGCTATTTGCTCTGGCTCATCAAGCACGTTAACCGCTAGTGGCGCTACTACCTATGTGTGGAGCACAGGAGAAACTTCAAACTCAATAACCGTTTCTCCCGGTTCAACAACTACCTATACCGTAACCGGTACTACCGGTGCATGTAGTCAAATACAAACTATAACCTTATTAGTTGATCCTACACCAACTGTAAATGTTACTGCATCACCGCCTGTAATATGTTCTGGTGGTTCAAGTGTTTTAACTGCAACAGGAGGTACGACATATTACTGGAGTACAGGAGCTACTACAAGCTCAATAACTGTTTCACCAATAGTTACCACAACGTATACAGTTAATGGTATTATGTGTAATGACAGTACTCCGGAAAGTGTTACCGTAGTTGTTATTACTACACCAACAGTTACTATTGCAGCAGCTCCGCCAACTATATGTTCCGGTTCTTCAAGCACCTTAACGGCTAGTGGGGCCATAGCATATGTGTGGAATACGGGAGCCACTACAAGTGCAATAACTGTTTCACCGGCTACTACCACTACTTATACCGTAAGTGATACAACAGGTGGCTGCGGCGGCGCTAAACAAACTATAACATTAACAGTGAACACAACTCCAACTATTACTGTTACGGCATACGCGTACTCAATATGTTCAGGCAGTACCGATACCTTAACTGCTCATGGTAGTTCGGGTTATAGTTGGAACACCGGCGTTACAGGAGACTCGATAATAGTTTCGCCACTGGTTACTACTACATATACCGTTACAGATACTGTAATGGGTTGCGGTAGTTTGCCGCAAACAGTAACCATAACGGTAAACCCAACCCCAACAATTACTGTTTCAGCTTCACCTTCAACAATTTGCCAGGGTTCATCAAGCACGTTGACGGCTAGTGGCGCAAGCAGCTATACGTGGAGTACAGGAGATATGACAAATCCTATAACTGTTACACCCGCAGTTACCACTACGTATTCAGTTACGGGTGCCACATGCGGCAACAGCACACCCGATACGGTTGTGGTAACTGTAACACCAACACCAATAGTAACCATTACTGCCACTGCTGACACAATATGTTCAGGTAGTAATGATACGTTAACAGCACATGGTGCCATGCATTATACCTGGAGCACAGGTGAAACTACAAGCTCTATCATAGTTTCGCCGCTTAGTACAACTACATACACCGTAAATGATACTACAAGCGGTTGCGGTGGCGCTGCACAAACATTTGTGGTAACTGTAAACCCAACCCCTACAGTAACTATTACGGCTCTCCCTTCAACTATATGCCCGGGTTCATCAAGCGTATTAACTGCCAGCGGCGCAACTACCTATACATGGAACACAACAGAAACAAGTAGTGCAATAACAGTTACACCATTAATAAATACAACCTATACGGTTACAGGTGTTACTGGTGGCTGTAGCCAGGTACAAACAGTTACTATAAATGTTACTCCAACGCCTACTGTTACAATTCTGGCTTCACCAGCCGCTATATGTTCAGGCTCATCGAGCACGTTAACAGCAAAAGGTGCAACCAATTATACATGGAGTACAGGAGAAACAACAAGCTCTATTACGGTTTCACCACTTACGGCAACAACATATACAGTGAATGATACGACCAGTGGCTGTGGTGGTGCTCCGCAAACTATTGCCATAGGAGTAACTACTACACCAACAGTTTTAGTTACTGCAGCAGATACTATTATTTGTTCAGGTTCGTCAACCGTTCTGAAAGTTACCGGAGCAGATGCCTATACCTGGAGCACAGGAGAAACCACAAGTTCAATTACAGTGTCACCAACGGTTACAACTACCTATACAGTTACCGACTCTACCGCAGCATGCAGTGGTGCGCCACAAACTATTACAATAACTGTAAACCCAACTCCTACAATTACTGCCATTGCCACACCAGCTATGATATGTTCCGGTACATCAAGCACTTTAGTGGCGAGTGGAGGTACGAATTATACATGGAACACAGGTGCCACAACTGATTCTATTACTGTTTCTCCTACAAATACTACCACCTATACAGTGTACGATACAGCCTCTGGTTGTGGAAGCGTACCTCAAACAGTTACACTAACGGTAACAACAACACCAACTTTGTCATTATCGGCATCACCTACAACTATTTGTCCTGGTTCATCGAGCATATTAACTGCAATAGGTGCAACTAAATATACCTGGGCACCTGATTCAGATTTAAGTGCTGATACCGGCGCTATGGTAACAGCAACACTTATTACTTCTTTAACCTATACGGTAACCGGTATGAATGGAACGTGTAAAGATACTGCCAGTATCACCATTCATGTGGGTACACTGTTAGGGTTAACAGCAACGGCTTCTCCTACTGTAATTTGTTCCGGGCAATCCAGTACTCTGAAGGCCAGTGGTGCAACTTCATACAGCTGGAGCCCGAGTGTTGGCTTAAGTTCTGCATCAGATACAGTCGTCACGGCAACACCTACGGTTACTACAACATATACGCTTATTGGAACCAATGGCACCTGTTTAGGTTTTCAAACTACAACAATAACTGTTAATCCGACACCGATAATTACGATAGCTCAAACTAATCCTTTATGTAATGGTGATGTAACCGGTAAACTGGCTTCTACAGTAGGTAACGGAACCCCGCCATATAGCTACAGTTGGAGTACAACACCAGTACAAACAGATAGTGCTGTGTCGGGCCTTGCAGCAGGGATTTATACACTTACTGTTATCGATACGAAGGGCTGTATGGCTACATCCATTGATTCAATAATTCAACCATCGGTTCTGAGGGATTCGATAGCATCACAAAACAATGTGGCATGTTTTGGTGGAAGCAATGGCATTGCCACAGTTGGGGTAGCAGGTGGTACTAGTGCATATGCATATTCATGGAATACAACGCCAGTACAAACATCGGCCAGTGCAACTGCTCTTGGTATAGGAGCGTATACCGTAACTGTTACTGATGCCCATGGATGTAAAGATACCGTATCAACCACAATAACCCAGCCTACGGCAATTGCGCCTGTATTAACAGCAGTATCTGCTTTGTGCAGCGATAGTAATGGTGGTGTAATAACAGCAGGAACAAATGGTGGTACACCGGGGTACACTTTTTTATGGAGCAATGGCTTAACGGCATCAAATCTTTCAGCTAAGGTGGGAAGTTATACGGTTACTATAACCGATGCCGATGGTTGTATAGCAACTGCATCAGCCACTATCAACCAGCCGCCGGCTATAACCGCTACGTTAACGGCAACACCGGCATTGTGCGATGATAGTAATGGAAGTGTTTCAATAACTGCAAACGGTGGCGGAACACCAGGCTATATGTATTCATGGAGTACCGGCTCGACAGCTACGACTATTACTGCCAAAGCGGGTATATATATATTGACCATAACCGATGCAAACGGTTGTAAGGATACAGTATCGGGTAAAATAAATCAGCCTGCACCTATAACTCCTATATTAACTGCCACAGTTGCCTTATGTAATGATAGCAATGGTGGAATAACTACAGCAGGAACTTCAGGCGGTACACCTGGCTATACTTATTTGTGGAGCACCGGATCAACAGCATCTAGCATTGTTGCAAAATCTGGAACCTATTCGGTTACCATAACTGATGCCAATGGATGCATGGATACAGCTTCGAAAAACATTGGCCAGCCAACACCAATTGCGCCTGTATTAACTGCAACAGCTGCCTTATGTAATGATAGTAATGGAGGAATAACCACAACAGGAACCAGTGGTGGAACACCGGGTTACACTTATTTGTGGAGTAATGGAGTAACCGGCTCAAGCATTGCAGCCAAGGCAGGTGGCTATTCTGTAACCATAACCGATGCCAATGGCTGTAAAGATACGGCCTCGAACACTATCCAGCAGCCGAAACCGATTATTCCTGTGTTAACTGTAACGGCTGCTTTATGCAATGACAGTAGTGGAGGAATAAATACAACAGGAACAAGTGGTGGTACTCCTGGTTATACTTATTTGTGGAGTAATGGAGTAACAGCATCGAACATTACTGCCAAAGCAGGCAACTATTCTGTAACCATAACTGATGCCAATGGTTGTATCGATACGTCTTACGCAATCATAAAACAGCCAACCCAAATAGCGCCTGTACTAACTTCAACCGCTGCTTTATGTAATGATAGCAATGGAGGAATAACAACCGCAGGAACAAGTGGCGGTACACCCGCTTATACCTATTTGTGGAGTAATGGAGTGACTGCATCGAACATTACTGCCAAAGCAGGCAGCTATTCTGTAACCATAACTGATGCCAATGGTTGTATCGATACGTCTTCCGCAATCATAAAACAGCCAACCCCAATAGCGCCTGTGTTAACTTCAATAGGAGCCTTATGTAATGATAGTACCGGAGGAATAACTACTACAGGAACCAATGGAGGTACACCCGTTTATACCTATTTGTGGAGTAATGGAGTAACTGCATCAAATGTTGTAGCCAAAGCTGGAAGCTATACTGTAACTATAACTGATGCCAATGGTTGTATTGATACCGCCTCGGCACTTATCAAACAGCCAACGCCAATTGCCCCTGTGCTAACTTCAACGGCTGCTTTATGTAACGATAGCAATGGAGGAATAACCACAACAGGAACAAGTGGTGGGACTCCCGGTTATGCTTATTTGTGGAGTAATGGCTCAACTGCTTCTAATATTACAGCTAAGGCCGGAAGTTACACTGTTACATTAACCGATGCCAATGGATGTAAAGATACTGCATCTACCAGCATAACTCAACCAAATCCAATAGTACCACTGTTAACTTCAACGGCTGCTTTGTGTAATGACAGTAATGGAGGTATATCTGTTACAGGAATTAGCGGCGGCACGCCTGGGTATACATATATGTGGAGCAGTGGTGTTACAACTTCAGCTATTATAGCCAAAGCCGGAAGTTACACCGTAACCGTTACTGATGGTCATGGTTGTAAAGATACCGCATCAAAAACCATTAGCCAGCCAACCCCGATTATACCTATATTAGTTTCAACAGCAGCTTTGTGTAATGATAGTACGGGGGGAATAAACACAACCGGAACAAGTGGCGGTACTCCTGGTTATACTTATTTGTGGAGCAGTGGTTCAACAGCATCAGGCATTGTAGCCAAGGCAGGAGCTTATACAGTAACCATAACCGATGCCAATGGTTGTAAAGATACCGCATCAAAAACCATTGGCCAGCCAACCCCAATAGTACCATTATTAACTGCAACGGCTGCCTTGTGTAATGACGGTAACGGAGGAATAACTACTGCCGGAACGAACGGTGGTACTCCTGGATACACTTATTTATGGAGTAATACATCAACAACATCAAGTATAATAGCCAAAGCCGGGATGTATACTGTTACAATCACGGACGCTAATGGCTGCAATATGAATGATTCGGCAACGATAACCCAACCAAGCCATTTAAGAGACTCTGTAATATTTATAGCTAATGAAAAATGTTTCGGTGATTCAGTGGGAAGTATCATAATAGGATCTACAAATGGCACTCCCGGATATACTTATTCATGGGCACCATATGGTGGAACGAACGGTACAGCAATAAAACTTATCGCTGGTATATATACAGTAACCGTTACTGATGCAGCCGGATGTGAATTAATTGATATGGACACAATTACACAACCGACAAAACTAACGTTAAGCGCAGCCGCCTTCCCTGCAAGTTGTTATAAGGAGTGTAATGGCCAACTAGTATGCATTCCAAGTGGCGGAACTAAACCATATTCATATTCATGGAATAATGCTTTTGCAACGCCAAGTGTTTTAAACATGTGTGCCGGAACCTATTCAATTACCGTAACCGATTATAATAATTGTAAAGTAGACACCGGAGGTCTTATAATAACCCAGCCCTTGCCAATAAGTGGAGTGATAACAACAGATACGGCACATTGTGGCCAGGCGGATGGTGGTGCATGCATTAAAAGTATAGCCGGTGGCACGCCAGGTTATACTTTTTTATGGAATACAGGTGATAGCTCGGCCTGTATAAAAAATTTGTTGCCTGTTCAGTATTATGTAATGGTTACTGACGCATACAAGTGTAAGGATACGATAACAGTTACAGTGCCAAATGCGGTTGGTGATACTGCTATAATTACTGCTACAACATACGTAACCTGTTACGGTGGTAATGATGGTACGGCAACAGGCATGGGTAAACTGGGCGTGCCTCCATATAGGTATGAATGGAACACTTCTCCTAAGCAAACCGTACAAACCGCTACAGGTTTAGCGGCAGGTCAGTATACCCTAACTGTTACTGATAGTGTAGGGTGCCACAGCTCGAATATTGCTAACATACCACAACATGCTCTTGTGGTGCCTGCTGTGGGTGCAGGGCAAGCAGTTTGTATAGGGCAATCTGCAACACTTTCAGTTTCCGCTGCGGGAGGTACTCCTGGCTACACATATTTGTGGATGCCTGATAGCTTGACGGGGCCTTCAGTAAGTGTATCTCCTGATAGTACTACAACATACACCATTATTACATCAGATGCATACAATTGCGCCAGTGCGCCCGTTACAATTACTGTCGCGGTTAATCCACCAATAAGTATTAATGTCTCTCCTAATAGGTCGGTTTGTGCAGGTGGTAATGTAACTTTTGTTGCATCGGCCAGTGGTGGGGATGGTATTTATACATATAACTGGATACCAACAACAGGATTAAATATTGACACGGGTAATACTGTTATTTCCACTCCAGTGGTTAATACCCAATATACAGTAAGTGTGAAGGATGGATGTGGTACTCCGGCGGTATATGACAGTGTTAAGGCGGTGGTTAATCCTTTGCCGAATGTTAAGTTTGGAGTAAATAAGCTGGATGGATGTACTCCATTGTGTGTAAGCTTTTCCGATTCCTCTAATATTTTATCGAGTGGTTTAAGTTCTTGGTTGTGGACCTTTGGTGATAGTGGAACATCAACCCAAGAGAATCCTAATTACTGTTATGATAGTGCCGGTATATTTAGTATTGAGTTGATTGTTAAATCAGATAGTGGATGCATAGATAGTCTATTAAAACCAGATATGATAACAGCTTATAGTCACCCAATTGCGGCATTTACAACATCACTACAGGCTACTAATATTATAAGCCCTACAATTAATTTTAAAAATGAAAGTACGGATGCCTATGGTATAAAAAGTTGGTTATGGCAATTTGAAGGAAGTACCGACAGTAGCACTACAGTTGAGAATCCAATATATACTTATTCTGACACAGGCACCTTCTGTACTTTATTAACTGTAACTAATATTCACGGTTGTACTGACACGGTAAGCCATTGTGTTGTAATAAACCCATACTTTACATTATATATACCTAATGCTTTTTCGCCTAATGGAGATGGGCTGAATGATATATTTACTGCCAAAGGCACTGATATATGCGGTTTTGAAATGTACATTTTTGACAGATGGGGAATGATGCTTTATTATACTCAAGACATAAACTATGGTTGGGATGGAACAGTGAACGGTTCAACCAATGTTGCGCAAGAAGATACTTATGTTTACTTAATTAATGCGATTGATTGCGTGCAGCATAATAAACATAAATACGTCGGAAAAGTTACTATAATAAAGTAACTAAGTGGTGAAGTCATGAAGCCTTTGCTCTATTGAAATTCACCGTTAACCGAAAAACAAATTAAAATTGACGGTAACAAACTAATGTTGAAATAAACAGCAGTTTTTATCACATCCCTCGCCTGCTGAGTTTGCAAAAGCAATTTGAAATCACTCCTAACGATTTTAAGTTCTCAGTTAAGATTCATAAATCAATTACTCATTACCAAAAACTGAAAGATTGTAGACAGCAAATAATAGATTTTAAAGAACTAATTAAGAAAGGGCTGAGGCATAAGCTGGGATGTTATCTTTTTCAATTTCCTCCATCGTTCATTTTTTCAAATGAACATTTAGAACTTATTCTCAACCAAATTCCAGACGGAGAAGAACATGTAATTGAATTCAGACATAGTTCCTGGTGGTGTGATGAGGTACGTGAAGCGCTTAGAGAAAAGCCACTTACATTTTGCAATGTAGATTACCCTAAATTACCTGCAGAAATAAAGAACAAGTCGAAATTATTTTATCTTCGATTGCATGGCACTCCTGATCTTTTCAAAACTTCCTACGAAGATAGTCGGCCTACAGTATTATTCTCAGCATATCCCAATAAAAGGGCAAGTTTACGTATATTTCAATAATACGTTTTATAATGCGGGATGGCAAAATGCCAAGGAACTCAGCCTATTAATGAAACTAAGAAATAAATAAAAACCTTCTTCTACTACATTAAGTTAAATGAGCAGAAGAAGGGTCAGTTATGTTCATATTAATTTACTTGACTACAACTACCAAATACTTACTCTCACTCCAAAATTCATTGGCATCAGTTATTAAAAGAGAGTCTGATTTTGTTGTGCCTTTTACTGTAAAAGCATTAACCGGTTGATCAGTAATTACCTTGGCGAATTTTGAATATAAGGGAATTGAATTAAGTTTGCTCTTATCTGCCTTAGTAAAGTATTTGCTATTAAAGTTTTGTTTCAACTTTGGGGTGCTGCCAATACCAGCAATTCCGCCTTCTTTATCAATTACACCTGATTTTTTGAGCTCTTTTACCGTGCCAATGGCATAATAAACCGTGTTTATTTCAGTCTTCATTGAATTGTTTGCTGTCCTTTCTATATTCATAGCAGCAATGCTATCGGTAAATTGTTCGCTAATCGTCTTCAATGAGGAGTTCGCTTGAGCTAAATTCGCCTGAAGGGTAGCTATTTCGTTATCCTTTTCAGTGATCTCTGTATTTAAATGGGCTATCATTTTTTCCAAATTAGCGTCCTTAGTTCCCATTTTCTTTAACTTGGCTTCTAGCGTAGCTATTTCTCTATGATCCTTTAGTATCAATTTGTCGATACTTCTTATATCCGCCAATGCATTATTACTTACGGAGCTATTCTCGGTTTTTATGGATAGTATCCTTTCCCGGTGCTTAATGCTATCTAAGTTATCTTGTATGTCATTTAAGGAGCGGATATAAGATGATATAGAAGAATCCTTTTTCTGGGTTTCTATCATCATTGTAGAATCTTTTAAAGCTAAAGCTTTAAGCTTTTGTTCTCTTTCTGAATTATTGCAGGCTGCAAACAACAGCGTAGCGAGTAAAAGGCATGCACTTGTTTTCATGTTATTTGAATTTAGTGTAGCCTTTCTACTATAACTTTAAGATTTTATTTTACAGGTTCGGTTGCAAGGTAATACTGAAATATGCGTTTCTTATAAAGAAATCTTTAAACTACATAAATTGATAGCCAAGCTCTTGATATACGTCGACGGCTATGAGATAGACTATGTAGTAACCACGGAAGTTATTTTGGTATATAGTGTTTGCGGAGTGAATGGTTTCGAAATATATCCATTCATTCCGGCTTTATAACATTTTTCTTCTTCATTTGGCATAATATGAGCTGTCATTGCCATAATTGGTATGTTCCGCTTATCAGCAGGAAAGGTGTCCCTGATCAAGCGTGTTGTTTCGTACCCATCCATCTCAGGCATCTGTATATCCATTAAAACCACATCAAAATCCCTTTCTTTAAGCTTCTCTATGGCTATTATACCGTTGTCAACGATTTCAACACTCCATCCCCAATCACTAATCACCTTCTTAGCAAGTAATTGGTTCATGGTATTATCTTCAACTAAAAGAA
>Ga0206844_10062_pt1 | contig 40507 bp, 47 predicted proteins | sample Alteio_BWOrgCont_22_FD_152907 | JGI IMG/M metagenome (GOLD analysis project Ga0206844, IMG submission 152907) | Enriched cells from forest soil in Barre Woods Harvard Forest LTER site, Petersham, Massachusetts, United States -... | ecosystem: Environmental > Terrestrial > Soil > Temperate forest >...
CGCGAAGCTTTCCAAGCGCCACGGCGCGCTCGGCGTCGAGGAATACCGCAACATGGGTTACCTGCCCGAAGCGCTGCGCAATTACCTGCTGCGCCTTGGCTGGTCGCACGGCGATGACGAGATTATTTCAACTGCGCAGGCGATAGAATGGTTCAACCTCGAAGGCATCGGCAAATCCCCGTCGCGCTTTGATTTTGTGAAACTGGAAAACCTCAACGGTAATTATATCCGTGAGGCTGACGACGCACGGCTGGTGGAGCTGATAACGCCGATGATTGAGAAGAAACACGGACAACGGATCACGGACAACGGACAACGTCTTCTTAAGGGAATGCCAGGTCTCAAAGCCCGCGCCAAAACCATTGTCGAGCTTGCGGACAGCGCTGCTTTTTACCTGTTGCCGCGCCCCATACCCTTGAATGACAAGGCGCGCGCACTACTTAATGAAGAAGGGAAGGCGACTTTAAAGGCTTTATTGCCCCTTTATGAATCGCTTACTGACTGGTCAGAGGCGTCAACTCAGGAGCTGGCAAAGCAATATGCTGAAAAACAGGGCATAAAGCTTGGGGGCGTGGCCCAGCCTTTGCGTGCGGCGCTGTCGGGGAGCAATATTTCCCCCGGCGTATTTGATATAATGGCGGTGCTCGGCAAGCAAGAAACCCTGGCACGGATCAGGGATGTTTGTTAATATATAGGGAAGTCTGAACCACAAGGATTCTATGGCCATATTACCGCTCGTTATAGCGCCCGACCAGTTGCTCAAACAGAAATCCGCCCCCGTTGAGGTTGTGGATGATGAAGTGCGCGAAATGCTCGATGATATGCTCGATACGATGTACCGCATGAACGGTATTGGCCTTGCTGCCGTGCAGGTGGGAGTTTTAAAGCGCATGATTGTGGTGGACGTCAACTGGCGGGACGAAGAGGCGGCCACGCGTAAACCTATGAAGCTCATTAATGCCGAGATTTTATCGGATTCGGACGAAGACTCCATTTATAACGAAGGCTGCCTGTCCTTTCCCGATCAGTTTTCCGAAGTGGTGCGCCCGAAGCAGATCAAGGTCGCGTACCTCGACGAGCATGGAAAACCCCGGGAGCTTGAAGCGGAGGGCTTGCTTGCCACCTGCATCCAGCATGAGATCGATCACACGAATGGCATCACTTTTGTTGATCACATCTCGCGGCTCAAGCGCGACATGATTTTAAAGAAGCTCACCAAGGCCAAAGAACGCGGTGATTTCGATCATGACCATCACCATCATGTACACGGCGAGCATTGCAATCATTGACGCCGTGACGCGTGGCGCGTGATTGTCGTGGCGCGTTCGCCACGTCGCCAGCCGCCACGACCGCCACGCTTAATGATTCTTCTTGCGCAGAACTAAAGAACGAGTACAATCAGCCCCTTATAAGTGTCTTAAAATAAGAACAACACTATGCTACGGGCGAACAGGCGCTTTGGCGCACCGAAACTGCATGAAAAGCTGTTAAAGCCGCTTATCGGGCCGCTTGCCCTTGTCATCGCCGTTTTTTACTTCACCTTCCATGCCCTTTCCGGCGAGCGCGGCATTTATGCGCTACTCAAGGAAGAGCGCAAGCTGGAAGTCATCAAAAGTGAGCTCAAAAACGTAACCGCGCAGCGTGCGGAGCTGGAGCATCGCGTGCGTCTGCTCAGCGATGGTTCGCTCGACCTTGACCTGCTGGACGAACAGTCCCGCGCCATCCTGGGTAATGCTGGCGAGGGCGAGGTGGTGGTCCCGCTTAAGTAGGTTACAGGTTTAAGGTTACAGGTTACAGCAGGAAAGAACAAAGCTGTAACCTAAAACCTGTAACCTGACACCTCTCTTTGTTGCACCGCAGCATAAACGGCTGATTTTCCAAGAAACTGTTTGCTATGTCTTGATGCCATTTGGTATAATGGGTGCCTCCTAATCCCTGACAAACGAGGCCTGCATGGCGAAAGCCGTAATAGCGAAAAATGTGGCGGATAAAAACCACGCCAATAACAATGTCAAGCCTGCCGGGAAGCAACCGGCCCAACAGCAGGAACTACTGAAGCTCTACCGCGAGATGCTGCTCATCCGCCGCTTTGAAGAGAAGGCGGGGCAGCTCTATGGCATGGGACTCATCGGTGGTTTCTGCCACTTATATATCGGGCAGGAGGCGGTCGTCGTCGGCATGCAGCATGCCATCACGCCGCAGGATGCCGTCATCACGAGCTACCGCGATCACGGCCACATGCTGGCTTGCGGCATGGACCCCAAAGGTATTATGGCGTAGCTTTGCGGCCGTGCGGATGGCTTCTCCAAAGGCAAAGGCGGCTCGATGCATATGTTCTCAACCGCCAGGAATTTCTACGGCGGTCATGGCATCGTCGGCGCGCAGGTGCCTATTGGTACCGGCATCGCGTTTGCGCATAAATACCGTGGCAACAAGAACGTGTGCCTCACCTATTTTGGCGACGGCTCCGCCAACCAGGGGCAGGTCTATGAGGCCTTCAACATGGCCGAACTGTGGCGGCTGCCGGTCGTCTATGTCATCGAGAATAATGAATATGCGATGGGCACGTCGGTCAAGCGCAGCTCCGCGACCACGGAGCTTTACCGCCGCGGCGAGGCTTTCGGTATCCCCGGAAAACAGATAGACGGCATGGACGTGCTTGCGGTAAGAGCCGCGGGCGAAGAAGCCGTGACGCATTGCCGTGCAGGCAAAGGGCCATTTCTTTTGGAAATGAAAACCTACCGCTACCGTGGCCATTCCATGTCCGACCCGGCTAAATACCGCAGCAAGGAAGAGGTCGAAAAATACAAAGAAACGCGTGACCCGATCGAGCGCCTCAAAGCCAAGCTGCTGCGCGAAAGCATTGCGGGTGAAGAGGCGCTGAAATCCATTGAAGGCGATATCAAGACCATCGTGGGTGACGCCGCAGAATTTGCCAAAAACAGCCCCGAGCCGGATGCGAGTGAGTTGTGGAAGGACGTCACAGCCTAACCCCAACTTGTCATTCCCGCGAAAGCGGGAATCCAGATAAAAAGGTATGAATGAATATTATGTGTACATCATGGCCAGTGAGCGAAATGGTACTTTGTATGTCGGCATTACCAATGATTTGATAAGACGGGTATATGAGCATAGGGAAAACTTGGCGGAAGGATTCACTAAAAAGTATGGCGTAAAAATGCTGGTTTACTATGAGTCAACACAGAGCGTTGAATCTGCCATACAGCGTGAGAAGCAAATAAAGAAGTGGAACCGAAAATGGAAGTTGGAGCTGATAGAAAAAATGAATCCTGAATGGAAAGATTTATACGAAGAGATAACAAAATAACTGGATTCCCGCTTTCGCGGGAATGACAAGAGATGATAATGGATGTACTGAAAAAGGCCTGGTCTGTAGGATTTACAAAAATTACAAGTATGGAGCAAGCCGATAAAGCTGCGAAATGCTGCGCCTCAGTATTATTTGCATGTATTATTGGAATAATGATTTTTGGTGGAAGTCATTCTACTGATATAAAAGGCTCATTGCCTATATTGCTGATATGGCTAGTTTTTGCGGGGGCTATATACAAAAATAAAAGTAGAGTAATTTCAATATTATTGCTTGTTATTATGATATTCGGCATATGGGTGTTAAATGCGGATATAGGGCCCGATTTATGGAAAGATAGTTTTTTAGCTCTCCTTATAATTACTGTGTTTTTCTGTAGCCTGTTACGCGCGATATATGCAACTTTTAAATACCATCAATTAACACCTAAAGGCTAAAACCTATGACCACACAAACCGTACGAGTAGCGCTCAGAGATGCCATGGCCGAGGAGATGCGCCGTGACAAAGATGTTTTTGTCATGGGCGAGGAGGTGGCCGAGTATCAGGGCGCGTATAAAGTAACCGAAGGGCTGCTTGCTGAATTCGGCGACAGGCGCGTGGTCGATACGCCCATTACCGAGCACGGCTTCACAGGACTTAGTGTAGGCGCAGCGATGGTGGGTTTAAAGCCTGTGGTCGAATTCATGACCTTTAACTTTGCTATGCAGGCGATGGATCAGTTGATTAATTCTGCCGCCAAAACGCGCTATATGTCCGGCGGGCAGATTGGCTGTTCGATTGTATTCCGCGGTCCCAACGGTGCAGCGTCGCGCGTGGGCGCGCAGCACTCACAGTGTTATGCCAGCTGGTACGCGCATGTTCCGGGCCTCAAAGTCATTGCGCCTTATTCAGCTGCGGATGCCAAGGGGCTGCTCAAATCCGCGATACGCGACCCCAACCCCGTCATCTTCCTTGAGAATGAAATTCTCTACGGTCAGAATTTCGACGTACCCGATGACGAGGATCATCTCGTGCCCATCGGCAAAGCTGCCATCGTGCGCGAGGGGACAGATGTTACGATCACGGCTTTTTCCATCATGGTCGGCCATGCGCTCAAAGCCGCCGAGGAATTGGCCAAGGAAGGCATCAATGCCGAAGTCATAGACCTGCGCACCCTGCGCCCGCTCGATACGGATACGATTGTTGAATCGGTGCAGAAGACCAGCCGCTGCGTCTCGCTGGAAGAGGGCTGGCCCGCCGCGGGCATCGGCTCGGAAATCGCGGCCGTCATCATGGAAAAAGCCTTCGATTATCTCGATGCGCCGGTGGAACGCGTGACGGGCAAGGACGTCCCGCTGCCCTACGCCGCCAACCTCGAGAAACTCGCCCTGCCGCAGGTGGCCGATGTGATCGAGGCGGTCAAAAGGGTGTGTTACCGCGCAGCCTGACTTTCCGATAAAAGTTAAATAAGTAATTTGTGCAGCGCGAAACGCTGCGATAAAAAATTGACGTGAAGGCCAATGAGTGGTTACTTTGGCGCTTCATAATCTGAACAGGTCTGTGCCATGCCGATTGAAATACTGATGCCCGCCCTTTCCCCCACTATGACCGAAGGCAACCTTGCCAAATGGGTGAAGAAAGAAGGCGACAAGATCAAAGCCGGTAGCGTTATCGCCGAGATCGAGACCGACAAGGCGACGATGGAAGTCGAAGCGGTGGATGAAGGTACACTGGGCAAGATCCTTGTGCCTGAAGGCACGCAAGGCGTGAAGGTCAATCAGGTCATCGCACTTCTGCTGGAAGACGGTGAAGATAAAAAGGAGCTTGCGGCTTATAAGCCCAAGGTGGCGCCCGCCCCTGCTGCGCCCGCCGAGCCCAAAGCGGCAGCCCCTGCTGCTGCACCGGCTCCTGCTGCTGCACTCCCGCCAGCGCCCAGCTTTGCGCCCCCTCCCGCTTTCAGCGCGCCTATGGCGCAACCACACACATCCGGCGCAAAGGTATTTGCCTCGCCGCTCGCTAAGCGTGTTGCGGCGGATGCCGGAGTTGATATCGGCATGGTGCAGGGCACCGGTCCGCATGGACGCGTCGTGCGCGCAGATGTGGAAGAAGCCAAACGCACCGGCGGCGGCATGCGCGGGGGTATGGTACGCCGCAACCCCAATGAATACAGCGCTACACCTAACAATAATATGCGCCGCATAATTGCTAAACGCCTTACCGAATCCAAGCAGTTCGTACCGCATTTTTATCTGACCGTGTCCATCGAGCTCGATAAACTGCTTGAGGTACGCAAGGAGCTCAACACTGAGGCGGAACTCATTGCGGGCAAAGAAGGCAAACCCGCCTACAAGCTTTCAGTCAATGATCTCATCATTAAGGCGGCGGCATTGGGACTCAAGAAGATCCCGGGGGCGAACGCCATGTGGACGGAGGAGAATATCCTACGTTTCAATAACATCGATATTTCGGTAGCGGTGGCGACCGAGGGCGGCCTTATTACTCCGATTGTACGCAATGCCGACCAGAAAACTGCGGTGCAGATTTCCGGAGAGATGAAGGATCTTGCAGCGCGCGCACGCGCGAATAAGCTCAAGCCGGAAGAGTTCCAGGGCGGAGGATTTTCCATCAGCAATCTCGGCATGTATGGCGTGAAGCACTTCGCTGCCATCATCAATCCGCCGCAGGGAGCGATCCTTGCAGTCGGCGCAGGCGAGGAGCGTGTGGTAGTGAAAAAGGGGCATATGGTGGTTGCCAATGTCATGGATGCGACCCTGTCCGTCGATCACCGTGTCGTGGACGGCGCGCTGGGTGCGGAGTTCCTGCAGGCGTTCAAGCGCTATATGGAAAGCCCCAGCCTTTTGCTGGTTTAAAGGAGTTTTATGACCGATACGAATTTTGACATTGTTATTATCGGCGGGGGGCCGGGCGGTTATGTAACCGCGATCCGTGCGGCTCAGCTGGGGCTTAAGACTGCCATAGTGGAGCGTGAGCAGATGGGAGGCATCTGCCTTAACTGGGGCTGCATTCCAACGAAGGCATTGCTGCGTACATCCGAAGTACATCATCTTATAAAACATGCGGACAGTTTTGGCTTGAAAGTCAGTGGCGTATCGTTCGATCTTGAGAAAGTGGTTAAGCGTTCGCGCGACGTTGCCGGACAGCTTTCGCGCGGTGTTTCCATGCTGATGAAAAAGAACAAGGTCACGGTGTTTGACGGTCACGGAAAACTCGCCGGAAAAGGTAAAGTAAAAGTCGAAAAAGACGGCAAGGCGGTTGCTGAGCTGACAGCAAAAAATATCGTGCTGGCTACGGGCGCCCGTGCCCGGACATTGCCGGGACTTGAGCCGGACGGCAAGCTCATCTGGACCTATAAAGAAGCGATGGTGCCGACCACGATGCCAAAATCGCTGCTGGTGATTGGCTCCGGCGCAATCGGCATTGAGTTTGCGAGCTTCTATCGCACGATGGGCGCCGAAGTGACCGTGGTCGAAGTGATGGATCGCATCCTGCCGGTAGAGGACGAAGAAATTTCCAAATTCGCACACAAGGCGTTTGAGAAGCAGGGGATGAAGATTCTGACTTCCACCAATGTCAAAGCCCTCAAAGCCGGTAAGAACAACGTCACCGCAACGCTTGAATCCGGCGGCAAGTCGCAGGAAATCACCGTGGATCGTGTCATCCTCGCGGTGGGTATTGTCGGCAATACCGAGAATCTGGGGCTGGAAAACACCAAGGTGAAAGTCGAGAAGACGCATGTAGTGATCGATAAATGGTGTGCAACCGGCGAGCCGGGTGTTTATGCCATCGGCGACCTGGCTGGCCCGCCGTGGCTTGCGCACAAGGCGTCGCATGAGGGTGTGATATGCGTGGAGAAAATCGCGGGTGTGAAGGACGTCCATCCGCTTGATACGCGTAACATCCCCGGCTGTACCTACTGCATGCCGCAGATAGCAAGCGTGGGACTCACTGAAAAGGCTGCGAAAGAGAAGGGCTATCAGGTTAAAGTCGGCCGGTTCCCGTTCATGGGCAATGGCAAGGCGATTGCGCTGGGCGAGCCGGAAGGCCTCGTTAAAACCATCTTTGATGCTAAGACCGGCGAACTGCTGGGCGCGCATATGATTGGCGCAGAAGTGACAGAGCTGATTCAGGGCTATGCGATTGCGCGCACGCTTGAGGCGACCGAAGCAGAGCTGATGCACACGGTCTTCCCGCATCCGACGCTATCAGAAATGATGCATGAGTCGGTGCTCGATGCTTATGGGCGCGTGATTCACATGTAGTTTAGCCCCGTACCTGATGCGGGGTCTCATGCAATGGCGGACGAATCCAGCGTATAAAAGGACGCTTAACGCCTTCTTGAAGTAGTGGTAATTCTTCCAGTTGCAGGATCGATAGCAGCTTCTGCAACCATTTTCTTGGGATCTTTTGGTGGTAGTGGTGGCGGAAAAGCATTCTGTACAGCCCGCATAAATTCTTCGTAGCTATCAAACTTAGCTTTATAAGGGTTTCCCGGATTGCTTAAAGTCGAGATGTCTGAAGGGGTCTCTGTGCTTGCTAGAGGACGATCCCATCGTATTCCTGTTTCTGGCTTTTCGGAGAGGTATTTGGCAATGCGGGTTGCTGATGATTGCGCAGTAGGCTCGGTAAAATAGGTGCCCGTACGCGTTTCTGTGCGTACTGCTGGATTATATAAGTTCCCCTTAACGGTAAACCCATGAGAAAAATCGCCTACAACCAGTGTAAAAGGCTCCTGGCGGGAGGTCTCATCGTGTTTAGCGGAAACCGATACTTCAAGATTTTCAGGGGAAATGTTCAGATGGCGGCAAAGCTCACGCTTAAGAGAATCACAAGTGCTTTTTGCACTTGTAAATTGTGAGATAAACTCTCCCATATCAGTCATAGCTCAATTCCTCTTTTTGAATCTAGCGTATAAACTTACCACAGAATTGTTACCGAATTATTACGAAATGCCTGATTTGTGAGAAAATATTAGAGCCTATACCACGCTGAATTTACTTGTAAATTCTTTCTTTTTGCGTCCAAACGCAGCAATCCCCGCAAGGCCGCGCTTTAGAAATTCCCGCGTGTTCTGCATATTTCCGCTCTGGTCATTGAGCCAGTAAACCACCGTGCTGCTGTAGAGTGCTGCCAGCGTCATGCGCTTGGTGTAATGGTTGAAGTCGGTAGCATTATCGCCCGCGAGCCGCCACAACAGGTCCACGGTGCGGTAGAGTGAGCTGCAGGCACCCGGAGCGTTCCACGGCAATGCGCGGTATGCCAGCGCCCGGCGCACGGCTTCGCGGTGGGAAGCCATATGTTCAAGCCTTGCCATTACCAGCGTCTCAATGCGTTCGGGCACGCGTTTGGCTGCAAGTGCGCTTTGGGGGAATGCGGTGGCCAGTGCCTCATCCTCGCTTGCGAAGAAATAATCGATGCAGTCTGCAACGCTGCGCGGAAATGCGCGCTTTAATTCCTGATCACTTGCGCCTGCGCGCTTTGCTGCCTGGCGAAGCATATAATCGCTCCAGCCGTCAAACGGCACGAGGGGCAGGGCGTGAGTGAGGATGGATGGGCGAAGGTCTGACATGCGTTGTCCGTGTTCCGTGATCCGTTTTCCGGATTATACGGATCACGGACAACGGATCACGTTAATTTACGGATAATTCGATATTTGCCTCAACCGCTTTCGGTGCGGGCGTTCTTACGGTGCGCTCGCGCGGCAGGCGGATGGTCAGGTGCGTGCCGACGCCCGGCTCGCTGTCGATCTCGATGCGCCCCTGATGGAGCTTCACAATTTCCTTGGAAAGCGCCAGCCCAAGCCCCACGCAGTCGCGCGAACGGGCGAAGAAGCTGTTGTCCTGCCGGAAAGCGGTGAGAATGTTCTGCAGGTGCGTGGGCAGGATACCGCCGCCGTCATCCTCGATAACAATATTGACGCCGCCGTCCTTACGCACGTCGCAATGGATATTCACTGTGCCGCCCGGCTTGTTGTATTTGATGGCATTGGAGAGCAGGTTGGTCATCACCTGCAGCATGCGGATGCGGTCCACTTTCACCAGCAACGGCTCGGCGGGCAGGGTTGCGCGCACCGCAATCTGGCCTGAGAAGGCGCGGTGGGAGTGAAATTCAATGGCGTGGCGGATGACGTCCGCAAGATCGACGGTGGATTCACGGATCTCCAGGCGTTCGGAGTTAATATTGGCAATCTCCAGCAGGTCATTGATCTTGGATAGCAGGGTCGTGCCGCTTTCCTGAATGCTGCCGACATAATCGTGGTATTTGGGGTGGCCTACGTCCCCGTAGGTGCCGCTTTCAATCATCTGCGCGAAGCCTAAGATGGCGTTGAGGGGCGTGCGCAGCTCGTGGCTCATGTTGGCGAGGAATTCCGAACGGGATTTGAGCGCCAGATCGGCCTCGAGCTTCGCTTTTGCATGTTTACCTTGTGACATCACAAGGGAGGTGACATCGCGCAGCAGGCATTTATGTAAGTTCCCCTCTGTCTCAACCAGCTGCAATTCGCACCAGAGCCACTGTCCCTCGCGGTTTTTGATCTGGAAACGCACCACCGCTCCGTCATTGCCCGCCTCAAGGTGCAGGCCGACCTTGCGCAGATGGTCGGGCGCAATGAAACTCTTAAAGTCCTCGCCCATGCTTTCTGCCGCAGGGAATCCACTGACCACTTCCCAGTTTTCCGTGAGGAAGTGGCAGTTAAGATCATTATCGAGTACGCAGAAAACCTCGCGGCTAAAGCGCGAAACGACGGAAGCCATATCGGAAGAATAAGGCTGCCTGCCGTTGGTCCGGCGCACGGAAACGTTCACAGGTGCCCTGACCTTGCGCGGCGCGGGCGCGACCTGTTCGGCTGCGGTTTTACCCATAGCGTAATGCCTCCAGAAAACCCAAAACATCGCACCCCTAACCCGCGTTCTTCTGGTTGCTTTCCTCTTACGGGAAATGCAGATGTATAAAATTTAGATAAAATTTTAGATAAATTTTCCTAAAATCAAATTATCCACAGACACCATATATAGTCATATGGGAAAATATAAACATAAATTTGGTGTAGGTAAGGGAATTTTAATAATTTGTGATATAATAAGCCGCCCGTGTTGCCCGGATACAACATCAGGGTCGAGGGGTGAGGGGCAAGGGTCAAGAAAAAGTCTTATTCCTCGCCCCTTGCCCCTCGTATCTCGTCCCTATATGATATCTTATGACAAAGAAAAAGAAGCAGGCGGCGCAAATAGCCATCATCATGGGCAGTCAGTCCGACTGGGACACCATGAAACATGCCTCCGACCAGCTGAAAGCCCTTGGCGTTGCTCATGAAAGCAAGGTGGTCTCGGCGCACCGCACACCCGACCGGCTTTATAGTTTTGCGAAGAAAGCTAAGGGGCAGGGCATTAAAGTCATCATCGCAGGCGCGGGCGGTGCGGCGCATCTTCCCGGAATGGCTGCATCTTTGACCACGCTCCCCGTTTTAGGGGTGCCGGTGGAAAGCAAAGCGCTCAAAGGCCTCGATAGTTTACTCTCTATTGCCCAGATGCCGGCAGGCATTCCCGTCGGCACAGTGGCGATTGGCAAGCCCGGAGCGGTGAATGCGGCGCTGCTGGCGGCATCCATCCTTGCGCTGTCGGATAAGGTGCTGGCAAAGAAGCTGGAAAAATTCCGCGACAAGCAAACCAAGTCGGTCAAGAAGAAGCCATGATTCCATTCGGCTCTACCATCGGTATCATTGGCGGCGGGCAGCTGGGCAGGATGATGGCGTGCGCTGCTTCTACGCTGGGCTATAAAGTGCATATCTTCACCCCGGAAAAAGATTCTCCCGCCTCGCAGGTTGCTTTTGCTACGACGGTTGCGTCTTACGACGACAAAAAGGCCCTCGCGGCTTTTGCCGCAAAAGTGGATGTCATCACTTTTGAATTTGAAAACATTCCGCATGAGAGCCTGGAACTTCTTGAGAGCAAAAAGCCGGTGGCGCCGTCTGCCGCTGTGCTCAAAGTCTGCCGCAACCGCGTGCGTGAAAAAAGCTTCGTGCGGGATTTGGGCATCGGCACGGCGGCATTTGCCCGCGTGACCTCTGTGGGGGAACTGGAGAAGGCAGTAAAGCAGCTGGGGCTGCCGGGCATATTGAAAACCGCAGAGCTTGGTTATGACGGAAAAGGGCAGGTGACACTGAAAGAAGGCAGCGACATTAATGCTGCATGGGAGTCGCTCAAGACCAAAGAAGCCATTCTTGAAGCCTTCGTGGATTTCCGGATGGAGATTTCAGTCATCGTCGCACGCGGGGCGGATGGTGAATCGCGCGCGTATGTTCCGGTGCAGAACATCCACAAACACCACATACTCGATATAACGATTGCCCCGGCGCCGATTGATGCCGCACTGGCGGAGCAGGCCGAGGCTATTGCCATTAAGATTGCCAAGGCGCTGGACCTGCACGGACTGCTCGCGGTGGAGATGTTCGTGACCAAAGACAATAAGCTTCTCGTCAACGAGCTGGCGCCCCGCCCGCATAACTCCGGCCACTGGACGATGGATGCCTGCGTTACCAGTCAGTTCGAGCAGGCCATCCGCGCCGTCTGCGGCCTGCCGCTGGGCAACCCCGTGCGTGTGTGCGATGCCGAAATGAAGAATATCATAGGCGATGAGGTGAGCGATGTGCAGAAGTATCTGAAAAACCCAAACGCAAAGCTGCATCTCTACGGCAAAAAAGAAGCGCGCCCAGGCCGCAAGATGGGGCACGTGACGGTATTGAAGCAGTCATCATAATCATAAGGAGGGATTTATGCAGTATGCAGGATTTTGGAGGCGTTTTATTGCAAAATTCATCGACAATCTCATCTTTTACAGTGTTGCCTTTATCTATCTTGTAATAATATCAGGAGGCCATCCACATACAATTATCAGTTTGCTCGTTAAGGACGCCATGTCACCAGCAGATCATCCTCTCCTCATCTTGATAGCGGGGTTGATGTTGTATGCTTTCATGCTTGCCTATGGTACTTCTTTTATTGCTTCATCGTGGCAGGCGACCCCCGGTATGCGGCTGTTTGGTATGTATGTTGCCAAGGACCAAAAGCGTCTGACTAATCAGCGTGCGGCGGGGCGGGTATTGTTATATTTTATCCCTGGAATCATTGTTGCAATTGCTTCGCAGGTGGTGAATGACCATTCGCTGGTAAATATGTGGTTTTTCTATGGTATATACGCAGTATGGTATTTACCGATCGTATTTACCAAAGAGAAAACTGCCATCCATGATATGATATGCGGCACAAGAGTAATAAAAGGCAGACCGCCTGTTACTCTTTCGGAGTCAGTCCTACCCCCAACCCCGTCATCTATATAACTGTCATCCCGGCCAAGCGGTCAGTAGACCGCGCGAGCCGGGACCCACAGTGCATCCGCGCTACAGAAAAGTGGCGCGTCAGCAGGCGCGCCGTGTGCGCTAGTTTCACGCAAGGCAGGCCTGCTGCCCTGCCTACGCTACGTTCACGCGGATGAAATATGGATCCCGGACAGACTTGCCTTCTGGCTCGTCTTCCGGGATGACAAGTCTTAAAAAATCTCAGCTTCCTCGCATGGCAATCTTGTGCGATGCTTGAATGAAGAAATATTACTGGCAATAACAATACTTAATCAAAAAAATATCATGCAATATGCAGGCGGATGGCAGCGGTTCAACGCAAGTGTGATTGACGGAATGATCGTCGGCGCGGTGCTGTTCGTTATTTCCCTGATGACATCTGCGAATATCGACTTGATGAGTTTGCTCGGGCTGGGGGGTGAAGATGATACGCGGGAGAAGCTATTGGGCATTGCCATTGCCTTTATCTATTCTGTGCTATTCATGGGCTCTTCCTGGCAGGCAACGCCGGGCATGCGGTGGCGCAAGATCTATGTGATTAAGCCGGACGGAGAGTCTGTGAATTACATTAATGCGGTCTGCCGTTTTCTGGCATTCAGCGCGCCGCTGGTGTTCGACTTTATGGATTTTGGGGGAGCTTCGGTCATGGGCTATATAGCCTATATCGCGTGGTATGTGCCTATCATCTATACCCGCGAGAAAACCGGCGTTCACGATATGATCTGTAGCACAAGAGTCGTGCGCGGAAAGCCGGACTTTACTGCTTCAATTTTACTCCCAACCCCGCCATCTTTATAACTGTCATCCCGGCCAAGCGGCGAGCCAGCCGCGCGAGCCGGGATATATAATTATGTCAAATAATCTCTAATATCTCTTGTCATGCTGAACTTGTTTCAGCATCCCCCATCATCCGCAATGACCTCATATGTTGCGCAGTGGATTCCGAAACAAGTTCGGAATGACAATGCTGGCTCGTCTTCCGGGATGACAAGTTTTGATGCTTTTTACGTTCTTAGAGTTAATCCCAGCCCAGTTGCCGCCGCAATAATCTTCTGCGATACAGATTCAATTTCCTGATCGGTGAGCGTGCGGTCCATCGCCTGCAATGTCACCGCGATCGCGACCGACTTTTTGCCCGGCTCCATGCCCGTGCCCACATAAACGTCAAAGACGTTCACCGACTGGATAAGCTGCTTATCCGCCCCCTCGACGGCTTTCACGATATCCGTCGCTGCCACACGCTCACTTGCCACGAACGCAAAGTCACGCTCGGAGGCCTGGAAGTTCGAGACAGCAAGGGCAGGGCGGGCGGTGCCTTTGGCTTTGGGCAGCGGGATAGCATCAAGCATGGCCTCAAATGCAACCACGCGATGCTCCAGCTTGAAAGAGGAGAGAATCAGCGGATGGATTTCGCCGAAATAGCCCAGCGTTATCTTGCCGCCCAGCGAAATGCGCCCGGAGCGCGTCGGGTGATACCATGCGGGAACAGTGCGATCAACGGCGAGCCTGGCTGCGTTCAGTCCCGCAGCGTCAAGCAGCGCGAAGAGATCGCCCTTAGCATCGAACAGGTCAACGTCGCGCTCGGTCTTAAAAAAATTGCGCGGGGCAGATTGCGCAGTGCGTATACCTGCGGCCATGAGCTTCTGACCCGTTGGCGTGACATCCTCAAACACATTGCCGATTTCAAACAGCGCAAGCGAAGCAAAACCACGATCGGCATTGCGCGCGGCGGCGCTAATAAGATGCGGCAGCAGGTTGGGGCGCATTGTGTCGAGGTCTGCGCTGATGGGATTGAGCAGCTTTAGTGCGTCTGCACCGCCGCCAAATTGCAGGGCTACCGCATGCGACAGGAACGCCCAGCTGCAGCATTCGGTCATACCGTGCGCGCTTAAGGTTTTGCGTATGAGATTAGCCCGCGCTGTTTGCGGCAACTCCGCCGCTTTCTTTTTTGAGACAGGAAGGGGAGTGGAAGGAATCGAATCATAACGCGTGATGCGCAGCACTTCCTCGACCAGGTCGGCCTGACCTTCGATGTCTGCTCGCCATGAGGGCGGGATGACGACGCCTGCCTTAATCGCAAAGCCGAGCGCGGTCAGGATATCAAAAATGCGATTCTCCGGCAGCGCAACGCCGCCAAGGGATTCAACCTTGCTTACGTCAAACTCAATGCTGCGCTGGGTGTCAGGCGCTGTGCCCGCCACGACAAGCTCACTTGCATTGCCGCCGCAAAGCTCAAGGATCATGTTCACGGCAATTTCCACTCCGGGTTTCACGAAAGCAGGGTCAACCCCGCGCTCGAAACGGTAACGCGCATCCGATTCTACACCAAGTGTGCGGCCTGTGTTGGCGATGTGGACGGGGTCAAACAATGCGCCTTCGAGGAACACATCCGTCGTTGCATCGCTGCAGCCGGTCGGCTCGCCGCCGATGATACCGCCTAAGCCTACGACTCCGGAATCGTCGCACACGGCAACCATATTGCCAGAGAGGCTGTATTCTTTTGCGTCCAGCGCTTTGAGTTTCTCGCCGTCTTTGGCATAGCGCACAGTGATATTGCCTTTGAGTTTGTTCGCGTCGAACACATGCAGCGGGCGGCCGTAGGCAATTGTCATGAAGTTGGTGATGTCCACAAGCGTCGAGATGGGGCGCAGGCCGACAGCTTTAAGGCGCTGCTGTAGCCATGCGGGGCTTTGGCCGTTTTTTACGCCTTTGATTGTGCAGCCGATGAAAAGCGGGCAGGCGGAGGTGGAGAGGGTGATGGAGATAGATGAGGTTTCAGGTTTCAGGTTACAGGTTTCAGCTTTTTCTGACACCTGACACCTGACACCTGACACCCCCTTAAGCTTCCCCAGCCCTGCCGCTGCCAAATCCCTTGCTATACCATAAACACCAAGGCAGTCAGCACGATTGGGGGTGATGGCAATATCAATCACCGGGTCGTCAAGGCCAAGAGTGCCCACGATAGATTCGCCGAGCTTTGCGGAAGCGGGAAGTTCGATGATGCCGTCGCTGTCTTCGCTTAAGCCCAGCTCGCGACCAGAGCACAGCATGCCGTTGCTCTCGACGCTGCGAATGCTGGTTTTCTTAATGACCATGCCGTTAGCCGGAATAGTGACGCCTTCGCGCGCGAGCGCGACCTTGATGCCGGCGCGGGCATTGGCAGCACCGCAGACAACCTGGCGCACGGTGCTGCCGTCGTTGACCTTACAGACGCGCAACTTGTCGGCACCCGGGTGCTGAGTCGCTTCTTCAATCTGCGCGACGACGAAGGGCTTGAGTGCCGCTGCATGATCGATAATCCCTTCAACCTCAAGTCCGATGGCGGTGAGTGTTTCGGAGATTTGATCTACCGTCGCCGTTGTCTCTAAAAAATCCTTGAGCCAGGAGAGGGTGATTTTCATGACGCATCCCCAAGCGAGGAGAAGCCGTAGTGCTTGAGCCACCGAATGTCAGACTCAAAGAAGGTGCGGAGATCCGGAATGCCATATTTGAGCATGGCGAGGCGCTCAACACCCATGCCGAAGGCAAAGCCCTGCCATTCGTTTGGATCGAGCTTACAGTTTTTAAGCACATTGGGGTGTACCATGCCGCAGCCCATGACCTCGAGCCAGTCGGCGCCTGCGCCAATCTTAATCTCGCCCTTGTCGCGTTTGCAGCCGATATCCACTTCCGCCGAAGGCTCGGTGAACGGAAAGAAGCTCGGGCGGAAACGCACCGGCACATTGTCCATTTCAAAAAACGCGCGCAGGAAAGATTCGATGCATCCTTTTAAATGTCCCATGTGAATATTCTTGTCGATGACGAAGCCCTCGACCTGATGGAACATCGGCGTGTGCGTCATGTCGGAATCACACCGAAAAGTCCGGCCTGGGGCAATAAAACGGAATGGCGGCTTGCCCGATTGCATCGTGCGGATCTGCACAGGCGAGGTGTGCGTACGCAAGAGCAGGGTCGAGGGTGGAGGGTCGAGATTTCCTTTTTCTTCGTTCCTCGCCCCTTGTCCCTCGCCCCTAAGAAAGAACGTATCATGCATCTGCCGTGCGGGGTGATTCTCTGGAAAATTAAGCGCGGTGAAATTGTGATAATCATCTTCAATCTCCGGCCCCTCGGCGACTGCGAAGCCTTGTGCTGCAAAGATAGCGCTGATTTCAGCCATGGTGCGCGATACGGGATGAATGCGGCCTTGAACCTCTGGGCGCGGGGGCAATGTGACATCCACCCATTCAGCGGACAATTGCTTTGTGAGTAATTCTTGTTTGAATGTTCTTTTTTTCTCTTCGATTTTTTGTTCTATATCTTGCTTGGTTTCATTGAGATATTGTCCCGCTTCTTTTTTTTCTATTGGGGATGAGATTGAACCAAGCTTTTTTAGTAATGTGGTGACAGTTCCATTTTTACCTAAGTATTTAACGCGTATCGTTTCCAGTTCTTCTAATGTTGAACACTTGCTAAGTTCAACGATTGCTTCTGCTGTGAGAAGCGCGCGGTCTTCAACGATTTGCTGAAAATAAACGGGAGTATCAGACATGAGCGCCCTTTAGTAGTGCCTGTCATCCTGAACTTGTTTCAGGATCCACTGTACAACATTTGCGATATTTTCTACTGCACTATGGATGCTGAAACAAGTTCAGCATGACAAGAACTTTTTACGGTAAAAAACTAAGCCGCTTTCTTCGTCAGTCCGGCTTTCGCCTGTTCTACAATGCCCTTGAACGCATCCGGCTGGTGGACGGCCAAGTCCGCAAGCACCTTGCGGTCAAGCTCCAGGCCGGCATGCATCAGGCCATTGATGAACTGCGAATAGACCATGCCATGCTCGCGCACGGCGGCGTTGATACGCTGGATCCACAATGCGCGGAAATTGCGCTTTTTGGCGCGGCGGTCGCGGTAGGCGTATTGCAGGCCTTTTTCGACCTTTTCAATGGCGATACGGAAGCAGTTGTTCGAGCGTCCGCGATAGCCTTTGGCCATCTTGAGGATTTTTTTGTGGCGTGCGTGAGTGGTGACGCCGCGTTTGACATGTGCCATGGGTGCTCTCCTTAACCGTTGGGAAGGAAGTATTTGATGACGTTTTCGCCATCAGTCTTAAACAGGACGGTGGTGCCGCGCGCATTGCGGATGAAGCGCTGGCTGCGCTTTACCATGCCGTGGCGTTTGCCTGCCTGTCCGGCTTTGACTTTGCCCGAAGCGGTGATTTTAAAGCGCTTTTTTGCGCCACTTTTGGTCTTTATCTTTGGCATTTCATATCCCCTATTAACAGAGTTTCGTGTAAGCCGCCTAGGTATGCCAATACCCGGCCACTTAAAAAAGGAGTGGTCTTATAGCTATTTCCGGGGGCTAGTTCAAGGGCTAATTCAAGGGGCGAGAAACGAGGGGCGACGTTATTTAACGATTATCGACCCTCGCCCCCTGACCCTCGTTCCTATTGCTATTGAAAATGGGCATTTTCAGTACTATATTAGCTTCATTCCCGGCAATGCCGGATATAATTTCCTTTGGAGGAATCAATGGATTACCGTGACCAGAACCCAATGTCATATTCCGTACGCGAGCAAGGGGCCGCCGCTTATGACCCGGGCCTGCGCGCTTATATGCTCACTGTTTATAACCTGATGGCCAGCGCCTTGGCGCTGACCGGCATCACCGCTTATGCGGGTGCCTACTGGCAGCCATTAAGGGATGCGCTTTATACGGTGAGCGAGGGACATGTTGCCCTTTCGGGGCTCGGTTGGGTGGCGCTGATTGCGCCGCTGATTATGGTGTTTGTATTGAGTGCGGGCATCAATAAGATGAGCGTTGCCGCCGCGCAGGCCACATTCTGGGCCTATGCGGGTATCATGGGGCTTTCGCTCTCCTCGGTCTTTTTTGTCTATACCGGCGAGAGCATCGTGCGCGTGTTCTTCATCACTGCGATCATGTTCGGCGGAGTCAGCATCTGGGGCTATGCCACAAAGCGCGACCTGACCGGCATGGGACACTTCCTATATATGGGGCTGTGGGGTATTATCATTGCTTCAATCGTCAATCTCTTTCTGCATAGCTCCGGCCTGCAGTTTGCGGTCTCGGTCATTGCCGTGGTGGTGTTTACAGGACTTACTGCTTATGACACGCAGAAGATCAAAAACTTCTATTACCAGATGGCAGGGGGCAGCGAGATGGCGGCGAAATTTGCCATCATGGGTGCGCTCACCCTCTATCTTGATTTCATCAACCTGTTCCTCTACATGCTGCGCTTCATGGGCGACCGGAGGAACTAAAATATCTTTCGCGAATTAAAAGCCCGCCATAATTTTGGCGGGCTTTTTTATTTCATGCATTTTGTCTATTGACTTATGCGTGAAGGAAATCTAAGCTAATTCTCATAGTTACTCATTGCGACTACAGCACCCGCTAGGCCAAACGCCGGAGCGGGTTTTTTTGCGCCCTGTGGGTGCAATCGCGCCGAAGCTTTAGCGAAGGCGGATACTCAACAACCTTTCAGAAACATCACCTATGCAGCACGCAGACAACAAGGGCGTTGATGCAGGGTTTGATACGCTTGATTATGGTTATGCGGACGCGCGCGGCATCGCCCGCAATATGTCGGCATACGGCGAACGTGATCTGTGGTGTGCGGTTATCATACAGGCATTCGTGGACATCGGCGCGATCGCTCCTTCCAATAAGGAAGCAGCACACCGTGCCAAGGCCAAGGAGTTTGACGAAGCCGTGCGCTGGTTGCTGCGCGACAGAAAAGATTTTGTCTATATCTGCGATTTAGCCGGAGTCTCGCCGCACATCATCCGCTGCGCTGCACAGATTTTCCACGGAAGGCAGATGATGGATGATCAGATGATAGATAATTAGATCACCTTCCCGCATCTGTCGTCTGATCATCTATAATCTGATCATCTGTAATCCACTTCTACCCCCGCTGCGTAATAGGTCGTTCCCCAATCCATGCCCACCAAAAATCCCCCATCACCACCCTCCTGGACGGCCCTCAGCGGGCCGCAGACAGAAGCGCTCTATAGCAGCGCCGATATACTCTTCTATGGCGGAGCGGCGGGCGGCGGCAAAACCGAACTCATCATCGGCGCGGCGTTTTTCAGGCACATGCGCAGCATCATCTTCCGGCGCGAATATTCGCAGCTCAAGGCCATTATTGATCGTACCACTGAAATTTTTTCCGGCTACGGTAAATTCAACAAGGCGCATATGATCTGGACGCTCGAAGACGGGCGCACGATCGAATTTGGTGCAGTGCAGCATTTTGGTGATGAACGTAAATATCAGGGAAGGCCGCATGACTTAAAAGCTTTCGATGAGCTTGCACATTTCAGCGAATTGCAGTTTCGCACGCTCATTGGCTGGCTGAGGAGCGCAGACCCGTCGCAACACTGCCGCGTGATCGCGACGGGCAACCCGCCCACCGATTCGGAAGGCGAATGGATCATCCGCTACTTTGCCCCGTGGCTTGATAAGACTCACACGCATCCGGCAAAACCCGGCGAGTTGCGCTGGTTTACGACGATTGACGGCAAGGACAGAGAATGCGATAGCGGCGAAAAGTTCGAGCATAAAGGCGAGCTTATCACTCCTAAAAGCCGCACGTTCATCCCCGCGCGTGTCGAGGATAATTCTTATTATATGGAGTCGGGCTATAAGGCCACGCTGCAGGCGCTGCCGGAGCCTTTGCGCGCCAAGCTCCTTTACGGTGATTTTTCCGCAGGGAAAGAAGACAACCCGTTTCAGATCATTCCGACCGAATGGCTGGAGCTTAGCGTAAAACGCCATGAATCCGGCATGCCCCTCGGTACACCGCTGTTGGCCATCGGTGTCGATGTCGCGCGCGGCGGCGGCGATCATACCGTGATCACGCTGCGCTACGGCCACTGGTTCGCGCATCAACGCGCATATCCGGGCCACATGACACCCGACGGCGAAACGGTCGCGCAGCTCGTGCTCTCGGCGCGCGGTGCATCGCAGTGCAAGGTGAATGTGGATGTCATTGGTGTCGGCGCCAGCGTATATGACTGCCTGCGCCGCCATATCGGCAACAAGGCCGTTGCACTCAACGCTTCGCAGGCCAGTGATGCGCAGGACAAAACCGGCCAGATGAACTTCGTCAACCGCCGCGCCGAGTGGTGGTGGTCGCTGCGTGAAGCGCTGGATCCTGCCACCGGCGATGCGCTTGCGCTGCCGCCGGATCGTGAGCTGCTCTCGGATCTGGCCTCCGTGCGTTACAGGTACAAACCGCGTGGCATACAGGTGGAAAGCAAGGATGATATCATCCGGCGCATCGGTCGCAGCCCCGACAAGGGCGACAGCCTCGTCTATGCGTTCGCCACGCTCAGCACACCCGGCGGCGGCATCTTCGATTATTACGAGCAGCGCGGATGGGAACAGTAATTGTCCGGCTCTTTACCAAAGCTCTTCTTTCTCCGCGCCCTGCTGCGAGGCATCCGGAGTTTCCGAAGTCTTCAGAGAATGTATGGATGCGTCAACACCACTCTGGGCAGCGCGCAACAATATCTGCATAGCCGCGCTTTCCGTTACCGAGCCTTCATCATACATCTTTTTATTAACTGACCTGAATGGATTCAGGCTCTCATGGCCTGAGTCGCGCTCCTTTTGACGTCCGGTTTTAATGTCGCTTAAGAGCCTGTCCACATCTTCCGGTGTAAGTCCCTGACTGGCAACTATCGTTGAGAGCTGCTTTCTCAGCATATCCGGATTGGCTAAAACGGCACTCAGAATATCGGCTCCGATATTTTGTCCCTCTCTTTTAGAATGCCGGCCCCTTGCCCATATTTCTTTCTTCAGGCTTGTTCGTATTACATTGGTGATGGAATGATTGCCGGCATCCGCAATGTCAGCAATAGCTCCCCGCACCTTGGGGTCTATGCCGTCTATTTTTCGTATGTCGTCGCCCGGCTCACTCATAAAAGTCTTTTATCGCATGCTCCCTGTTAGCGTAATCGCCCATAAGTCTATTCCGCTCCCGTTAATTATTGATGAACGAAATACGGATATTTCGTCGCAATCCTGTCCGTAAGGCGCTGGAATAGGCCGAAACCTCCTCCATCACTCACTATCACCGTAATATATTCCCATGACACAGACTCCACTCTCTGCTGGCCTCGTTGCCCGCGTCACCCAGGCTGCGCGTTATGTCCTCTCCGGCGTTGCGCCCGACGGCTGGTTCGGGCCATTGCAGCCGCTTGAGCCTATTGCCCCGCCAAGCGTGGCCGGGCGCCGCTTTGATTACCCCACCGGCTATAACCTCAATTACAATCCGCGATCCTACGAGGCGGTGTCGTTTGAGGAGCTGCGCGCGCTTGCCGACAGCTGTGACATTCTGCGCTCGGTGATCGAGACCCGTAAGGATCAGGTCGAGGCGCAGGAATGGACGATACGCGTCAGGGCAAATGATAATTCCTCGCGCGTGCCGGTGGCGACGGATGACCAGAAGCAGCGCATCGACGCAATCCTGCAGTTTCTGCACAGCCCCGACAGAGAGCACGGTTTTGACCAGTGGCTGCGGCTTATCCTGGAGGACATGTTCGTTATCGACGGCGTTGCACTTTACAAACGACGCAACCGGGCAGGGGGGCTGTTTGCGCTCGAGGTGATGGACGCGGCGACGATCAAGCTGCTGATTGACGATTCCGGCCGCTCGCCGGTGCCGCCTGACCCTGCATACCAGCAGATCCTCAAGGGCATTCCTGCCGCCGACTACACGCGCGAGGAGCTGATGTACCTCGTGCACAATCCGCGCAGCCATAAGATCTACGGCTACTCGCATGTCGAGCAGGTGCTGGTGACGGTGAACATCCTCATCCGCCGGTCGCTGCATCAGCTGGAATATTACCGCGAAGGCAGCGCGCCGGATGCGTTTGTCGGTCTGCCCAAGGAGTGGACGCAGGATCAGATCAACGACTTCCAGAAGCATTTTGACGCGATGCTCGCGGGCAATTCGCCGATGCGCCGCCACCTGCGCTTCATGCCCGGGGATTTCAAGTACCAGGAAACAAAAGCGCCGCCGCTCAAAGACGCGTATGACGAATATCTCGCGCGCATCATCTGCTTTGTGTTTTCGATCTCGCCCGAGCCTTTTGTCGGCCTGATGAATCGTGCCACGGCGGAGTCGTCGCAGAGCAGAGCGCAGGACGAGGGGCTGGCTCCGCTCTTGCGCATCGTGCGCAGCCTGATGAACCGGATTATCGTGTGCGAGTTCGCGTCGCCGGATCTGGAGTTTGCGTGGTCAGAAACCCGCGCGCAGGACCCTGCCGAAGCCGCGCAGATTGATGTGGCCTATGTCGGCGCAGGCATCCTCACCGCGGATGAGGTAAGGGCGAATATGGGGCTGGCACCATTGCTGAACTCGTTTCAGCATCCCTTGCCGCAGGTAGAGACCCCGAAACAAGTTCGGGGTGAGGCGAGCACGGGAACTCGTAAAGTTGTAAAAAAAAAGCTTCGCAAGGAGGATGATGGTGATGATGAGCCCGATGATGACTCTGGCGACGATGACGACGATAGCTCCGATGATGGAGACCCCGCAACAAGTGCGGGGTCTGATGACTTCGACGACAAACATCCCCGCTGGCCCGGCGGCACTCCCGGCGACATCGGCGGCCAGTTCCGTCCCAAGGATGAAAGCGACGCTACGTCAACGCTGCATGATGCAATTAGCGAGGATGCGGGGGATAATTCTCATGGCACGGAGGCCGATTCTGATACCACTACGCAACTCGGCCCTGTCACGCCAGTGTCACTCGTTACTACGGAAGCAGTTCCTGTGTCTTCACAGGATCAGCAGGGAACGGATGTAGCTGACAATAATAATTCGCAGAATGATACTGCCTCTGATTCACAAGACCCAACATTTATAAAGAAGCAAAATTTTACCGATGCTTATTTGGCCGATGCAGAGGAAGCCGCTCAGGAACTTGGCGTGCCGGTCGAGAATATTCTGGCATTGGCTGCATTGGAATCAGGGTGGGGCGAAGGAAGATTTGCAGAACAAGGTAATAACTTTTTTGGCCAACATTATCCTGCACCATACGCTACCGGCTATTTAACAGCAGAAGATAGTGGAGCTAAAGTGGCAACATTTGCCAGTTTTAATGATTCTTTACAATCATTTATAAGTCAATACGGCTACATTGTCCAAGGAGTCTCTGATCCAACGCAATTTGCAACAGTATTGCAAAATTCTGGAAATTTTGGAATAAACTTGGATGGAACACAAGTTCCTACCTATGTTTCTTCCATGGTGGGAACTATCAATCATCTAAGTCCTTTTATACAGCGTACAAAACAATCACAAAAATGAAAAAAATTTCAGCTCTGATTATTCTTGGTTGTGTTTTTTGTATTCATCAGGCCAATGCTGCCGAGATGAGTAAGAAAATTGATGCTCATCTGGCGCATGAGTTGGCCAAATTGTCTCTCGACTATCATAATAAGGGCGGAGCGTTGGAATTTGCACCAAAGGCGTCTGACAATGACTTTTTTGTATTTCAAGGTATTGGAACCCAATCAACTTTTGGCTGGTATGCGGTGAACTCTTGGACTGGCGATGTTTGGAATACAATGAGTTGCCAACGCCTTTCCAATCCTGAGTTGCGCGTGGAACAGGAAAAAATCAAAAAGCAATTTAATGAAAATCAAATGAAAGAATACGACCAGTTACACGCATTAGGCCCGCACAGAGTATCCGATCTGGAATTGTGTGATTCGTCGGTTCGTTAAGTACAATAGTGATGTGTATGGCAATATCATTGCTTAATATTCAAAACGTACTTCACACTGAAGATGTAGAAGGGTTGCTTGCGCTTGGTGCTCCCGATGATGAATATTCATCTGAAGCACAAGCGATCGCAGATGCTTTGCTTTCTGTGCAATCTCGCAAGCATACAGAGGCGGACATCGCTGCCGTCATAGAGCGTGTGTGGAACAAGTATTTCGGGCCATTCTCTAGCCAGGAGATCAGCAAGCGCATTCCAGCCTTTCAGCGAATCGCGAGGCAGCTGGTTGCATGAAGTGTACAAAAAGGCAAAAAGGTCTAATTCCTGCACCTAGTTACTTTACAGATCATCGTTATGCGCCTTATGCGCTTGCTATAGGACAAGTAGCATTATCATGGAATGACCTTCACGAAATATTAGGCCATTTATTTTGGATCGTTATGGGCGGCGGGTGGAGAGACCTTCCGGTCGGCGTATGGGCGGCAGTAGATAATGATAGGATAAAACGAAAAATGTTAAAAGCCGCTGTTAATGCTGCTACGCCTACTGATCTGATTCATTTCCCCAAAATGACAAGTGATATTGAATGGATTTTAAAAGAAGCCACTACATTAGAAGATGCGCGAAATGATATTGTTCATTCGCCATTAGTGTTACTTACCTATGGCGAAACGCCCGCTGAGACAGTAACTGGTAAAGGCAAAAAACATTTTGTAATACCTGATACTGTCCATATGAATACCCGCGCCAAAAAATTGGCTGATAAAATAGCCGAGCATCAAGTGGGCAAAAAGCGACTTTTGGAAGAATTTAGACTATGCAGGGATAGCATTACCGTTTTGCGTGATTTCGCTTTTGAAATTTGCTGGGCAATGGGAGGGCGGAGAGTCGGGATAGTTCCATGGCCTGATAGACCTTCTCTGCCAAATCGTGGTCAGAAAAAAAGCCAACCTTAAATATTGCATAGCCATTTTGCGGGCCTCGGCCTTTTGCTGCTGAAATACAGACCCTGAAGTCTGCGCCTCCCATTATTTGTAACCCTTCTTCCCGGAGTGACACTATGTCCCTATTCCTTCCTATTACCAAAGTGGATGTCGCGCAGCGGCTGGTGTATGGCACGATCAGCGAGGAGGTGCCCGACAAGCACGGCGAGATCCTGGACTACGCCACGGCGCGCCCTGCGTTTGAGGAATGGTCGCGCCAGTTCGAGGCGGCCTCCGGCGGCAAGTCGCTCGGCAATGTGCGCGCGATGCATGATAACATCGCCGCGGGCAAGCTCACCGATATTCATTATGACGATGCCAACCGGCGCATTGACGGCGTTGCCAAAATCATCGACGACGACGAGTGGAATAAAGTGCAGGAAGGCGTCTATACCGGCTTTTCCATCGGTGGCGGTTATGCGCGGCGCTGGCCTGATTTAGAGAATCCCGGTCTCATGCGCTACACGCCGGTGCTGGTGGAAGTTTCGCTTGTCGATAACCCCGCCGTGCCGACCGCGACCTTCCAGGTCATCAAGCAGGATGGCAGTGTGGAATTGCGCAAATTTTCTGCCGAACTTGTTTCGGCATCTCTTTCCAAAGCCGGAGATCCTGAAATGAATTCAGGACAATTGCTTGATAATCTTGCGTGGCTCGCCGCGCACGCTAAGAAAATCGGCGCAAACGGCCTGCTTGCACATATTAAAGCGATACAGGGTTATCTCGTGGAAGTGGATGAAGGCGATATTGCGACTAAGAAAGACGACTTTACGACTGGGCGACTAATAGACCAGTCACTTAGTCCCTTAGTCGATAAGTCGTCCAGTCTCCTCATCGAAGAATTGCAAAAACGTATTACCCAGCTTGAGGCCCAGCCGCTGCCCGCCAAAGGTGCGCTTCGTGCAGTGAGTAAGCAGGACGACCGCGTTTTTCGGGAAACAACGCCCGCAAGCCTCAGTCCCGCCGATCGCACAATGGAACTCATGAAAGCCGCGCTCGCGAATCCGGTGATGCTGTAGCTAGAGCCTGACAGCGAGGTGGCAAAGCTGGGTGTGTGTCGCCAGATAGGCGGTATTGTAAGTTTTGTCTGTGAACACGCAATTAAAGCCACCGGGCTTGGCATAGGTTCCCCAGGCATCATTGGGCCAGTCCGCAGCGCCATTGACCATCACCCGGCCGGAAAATGGTTTGCCGTCGTCCATCTTGGCATCTATGGCATAGGATTGCTCGGGTGTGAGTGCCTGCGGATTATCGACCATCTGTCCGTTCGATATTCCGTCAATTCCGGAGATCTCATAATAATTGCCATAAGGAAGTCTGGGTTCCGGCGATGGCTGGCTCTCATTAGTGTTCCACACAGTAATATACACGCCTGCTTCAAGGGGGGATTCCGGAAGATAAGAATCCATCTCCTGAATTTCTTCGAGGCGATCATCGGAGAGCCGCCCGTCTTCACTGAAATTTCCCTTTATCATTCCGGCGGCGGAAAGATGCAGCCAGAAAAGCGCCGTCTCGCACCCAAGATGCGGCTGCCAGCCAAGCGTGCAGGGGGAGATGTTGCCGTCGCCATCGCCGTGCGCGGGGGTACCGTTTCCTGTAGGCAATCCCATGCGGATGGCGCTGACATGGAGCAGATCGCCCGGCAGCCCTTCATATTTGGAATTAAAATTTGCGACCGCCTGATCGAACGCTGCGATCTGGGATACCTGTTCGTGGATTGCGTACATTTTGGAAAGTTCTTCAGCTACAAGCGCGCCACCGGTAAAAAGCGCAGCCACCATCAGCACGATTGCCGTCTGGACAAGTGTGAATTCGCGTATCGAAAGTGATGAGCGATTCGTGGCTTTCATATGGACTGAGATCTTCAGTGAGGCTGCTCTTCATGTCGATATGAATATAGCACTTTTTGCGTCGCGCTTCATGCAAATTCTTCCAAAGAATGCAGACCAAATTCGCATAAAATTTCTGGTTCTTTGATCTTAATCTTAACCATGCGTCGTTTTCATCCCTAACCTTTGAAGGAGTCTCAAGCTATGTTCATTAATCCGACCCGAGAAACGCTCGATCTTACCAATCAGGCACTCAAAAACGGGCGACCGCTGCATAAGGGCGTTACCATCGCCACGGGCCTGACCTATTACGATCTGATGGCGCCTGCCAAAAACATCTATCCCGTCATTACGCCCCTGCGCAATTCGATCCCGCGCGTGCGGCGCATCAACGCGTCCGATGCAGCGCGCTGGCGGCAGGTAACGGCGCTTCTGGGCTCCGGCTACGATGCAATGGGCTGGGTGCCGGAAGGTCAGCGTTCCGCCACGATGTCGTACACGACAGCGCAGAAATCAGCATCGTATGTAACCATCGGCGAAGAAGATTACCTGACCTTTGAAGCTGAAGCCGCCGCCCTGGGGCTGGAAGATGAAGACTCGATGGTAACATTGCGTTTACTCCAGAAAATGATGCGCAAGGAAGAAATTGGCTTACTCGGCGGCAACGCATCGCTGTCGCTGGGCACGCCTTCTGCGCCGTCCGTTTCCGCCTCCGGTTCGGGCGCAACACTTCCTGCTGCAACCTATTCCGTCATCGTCGTGGCGCTCACGCTCGAGGGCTGGAAAAACGCCTCGCTTTCAGGCGGCGTTGCAACGTCCAAGACCATCACGGGTGCTGACAGCAAAACCTTCAGCTTGAACGGCGGGTCGTCGAACAAATCTTCCAACACCACGCAGGCAGTCACGCTCGGTGAAACGCTGTTTGCCACCGCCACCACGATTCAGGGCGCGGTAGCCTACGCCTGGTATATCGGCACCTCAGGCAGCGAAACGCTGCAGGCGATCACGACGCTCAACAGCGTTGCCATCAGCGCCCCGCTTGCTTCCAGCAGGCAGGCAGCCACCGCGATCACCGCCGACAGTTCCGCCAATCCGAACTATGCGTTTGACGGCCTGCTCACCCAGTCGCTCAACCCCTCCAACCTCGCTTACGTCAATACGCTTGCCACCGGCACGGCGGGCACCGGCACGACACTCACCGCATCCGGCCGCGGCTCGGTGGTGGAGATTGACACGATGCTGCAGAGCATGTGGGACAATTACCGCATCAGCCCGACCGTGCTTTACGTCAACAGCCAGGAACTCAAAAACATCACCAACAAGGTGCTGGGCACCGGCACCAGCTCGCTGCTGCGCTATGATGCATCAGCAGGTTCAACCGGCCTGCCATACAGCGTGGTCGCAGGCGGGACGATCGAGTTCTACTTCAACCCGTTTGCCTCCGACGGCGGCACCAAGATGCCCATCAAGGTACACCCCGACCTGCCGCCCGGCACGCTCATTGCCTACGCCGAGCACCTGCCTGAATGGTACCAGAACAACGAGGTGCCAAACGTCGCCGAGGTGCTCACCCGCCGTGACTACTACCGGATGGACTGGCCGCCCGTCACCCGCCAGCGCGAATACGGCATCTATGCCGAAGAAGTGCTCGCGGTCTATGCCACGTTCGGCCTGGGCGTTATCACCAACATCGCGAATGGCTAGACACCGTACCAAAGTCTACTATGCCTTGCTGCAAATGCGGATTTCCTGCGCGTCGCTGCGCACGTACTTTGAACGTACGCTTACGCTGCGATGCTCATAAATCCGCATTTTCGCTTACGGCTTAGCGACTTTGATATCGGTGTCTAAGAATTTCCCTTTGCTCTCACCTGAAGCGCGGTTTGCGCGGCCGCGCTTCATTTTTTCCAGCCCAACCTTGCTACAATGTAATTTGATTTCCGGAAAACTCGCGGTAAAGTAGCGCTGGCGAGGTTTTATGAAATCAGCGGGAATATTCGGCATCGCTTCCATTTTTCTGCTTGCTGCCTGCGGGCAGGGCGGGACGCCTGAAGGGCGCGAGCTCTATCACCGCCTTGCGGATCGCCCGGTGGTCTGCACGGCCGGAGAAGATTGCGCAAAAAAATGGGCGCGCGCTATACAGTGGGTGAGGGAAAATGGGACGATATACCATGCCGGATATAAAACCACATATGCCATCCGCAGATTAACCGATACGACTATTGAAACGGATAAAAAAGGAAAATATCCGCTGTTCCGGATTATAAAATATCCGCGCGAGGATGGCACATTTGGCATGGATTATTACTCCGGATGCGAGGGGTACATCTCTTGCGATGAACCCAGCGCGAAAGCATTGCGGGCGAGCTTTGTCTCGGCTGTGATGGGGCTTCCCGCAGGGGTGAAGGAAGTAAAACCAGGAACCTATCAGGTAAATACTGAAGTATTTAAGTTTTAGTCCCGTTATGGCGGCGCCCTGATAATCGCAGAGTAAAATATATGACCGATAGCACGTTAACTGTAACGATTGACGCCGATACATCCGGCCTGCTGAGTGGACTTATAACTGTTAAAGATGCGCTCAATGATACATTCGGAACGGCTAAACTGAAAGCAGAAGAGGCAAGAACGCCCGTTGCCGGGCTTTTTAAAGCGATGGAAAGTGCGTCCGACAAAGCAGTTGCCGGACTTATCCGGGGGACGGAAACCTGGCAGAAGGCGATGACGTCGATCATCCAGGATGTAGAGATCAAATTTGTCCAGCTTGGTATTCACAAGCTCGTCAACTGGGTCGAGACGGAACTCGGCATGACGCAGGCCACCGACACCGGCAATGCGGCGCGCACGGCAAGCGATCAGGCGGCATCCGATTCCGGTATTGCCGCACAGGCGCAGAAGGCGATTGCATCGCTTTCCAATGATGCCAAGGAAGTCTTCGGTGGGATTTTTGCGTTCCTTTCACCGGAAATGGGCCCCGCAGCGGCAGGGCCTGCCGCTGCGGGAAGCGCGAGCGTTACTGCACTTGCATCGGGCATTACTTATGCGGAAAGCGGCGCGTGGGAGATTCCCTCTGATACACTTGCCTACCTGCACTCAGGCGAGATGGTAGTACCGCAACCTTTTGCTGCATCCCTGCGCGATGGCAGCGGCTTTGGCGGCGGCGATTCCTATACGATCAACATCAACGCGATCGACACGCAGACCGGTGCCCAATTCTTAAAAAACAATGCTGCTGTCATTGCCAGTACGCTCTCTGGCCAGGCACGCAATTTCAACCGCAATCTGCCGGTGTGGAAGTCGTAGGAAAGAAGAGGATGACAGATGATCAGATGATGGATGATCCGATCATCTATCATCTGATCATCTGTCATCTTTCTTTCATCATCCCTCTAACCTCTGTATCCCCATGACCCTCAACACTCTCACTACGCTCAGCTCAGTAAAAAGCTGGGCAGGCGTCACCACGACAAATGACGATACGGTGCTTACCCAGCTCATTGGCGATGCCAGCCGTTTTATTTTAAGTTACCTGCAACGCCCGACGCTATTTCAGTACCTCTTCAGCGATGTTTATGACGGCACCGGCGGCCGCAGGATAATAGTGCGGCACTGGCCGGTGATCTCAGTGGCGCTCGTCACCGTGGATGACATCACTGTCCCGGCGCTCTCGGGCATTCCCGGCACGGGTTTTGTGCTGGAGCCCTGGGATGGCTTTCCCCCCGGCCGGCCGCAGGCGGTGAGTTTGCGCGGTTATGAATATTGCCGTGGCTTCAGCAACGTGAACATCACCTACACGGCGGGCTTTGTCATCCAGAACGAGCCGCAGACCGTGCCCGCATCGGGCAGCTACACGGTGAACGTCAATGCACCCCAGGGAGCTTGGGGCGCCGATCAGGGTGTCACTTATGCCAACGGCACGGCGCTCACAGCCGTTGTATCCAGTCCGTCGCACGGGCAGTATACGGTGAGTGCTGGCACCTATACTTTTGCAAGCGCGGACGCTAATGCCGCTGTGCTTATCAGCTACAGCTATGTGCCATCCGATGTAGGGCACGCTTGCATGGAGCTGGTGGGCGAGCGCTACCGTTATAAAAACCGCATCGGCGAAGTATCCAAGAGCTTAGGCGGGCAGGAGACAATGGCGTTCAGCCAGAAAGACATTCCCGACTTCATCCGCACATTGCTGCAGCCTTATAAGCGGGTGATACTGGTGTGAGGATTGACGATAGGATCGTCTTGAAACTATCTCCCTTGACCACCGGGAAGTAAATCTACATTTTTTATGGCATTTGTACGAATTTTCAGAAATGCTTTTTGATCATTGATCAATTTTTCTATCTGCTCTTCGGAAAGATCACCGAAGCATTTTTCCATTTTAGCAATTACTTCCTTTATCTGCTCGGAAGCGATTTTATTTAATCCGGTTATCGTAGCTTCTTTATTGCCTGTGGCTATGACAGCGGCTTTATCTGCATCCTCTTCGGATCCTTCAGAAGAGTCGAATGACTGGTTGCTGCGCTGTTGCGCTACATGCCGAAGCTCGTGCGCCAGCGTGTCATCCAGTTCGGCATCAGTGAGTAATTGCAGCAGCCTGGAGCGAATTGCGACATTCTTCGTTGTCCCATTTGCACCGCTCTGGCCCACAAAAGGGCTTTCCACAATGACAAGCGGAGGAGGGTTATCTATGTGTTCGATAGCAGCAAGCGCTTTGTACCGCTCAAGGAGATGATTATATTCCCCGGACTCTACATTATGTCGCGGCGGCGGCGGTTCGCTCATGCACCTTGCGGCTTTTGCGAATTCATCCGGCGTGGATTGATCGGTTTCTTGGCCCATATAAAGAATCGGCAGTTGTGTATCAAAGCAGAATCAGGCGTTTCTGGTGGCGCCCTGTGAGGCTGCAAGGGCTAGGCGTTGTGCTTCTGTCGCCCGGAAGGTGGCGTTGGCGGCGTCCGGGTTACCATCCGGTCCCATCGCGTTTGCGATGGCTGTGGCACGCTGTTGTTGGGCCACGCTGACAAGTTGCTGAGTAGTGCGATGCGCGGTCACGTCAGCCATGATTGCTTTTTCGTCTATAGCCGCATCCAATGCCAGATACCCTGAAATGCCACCAATTATTGCTGCCGCTATTGACAATCCCAAGCCAGCAGTTGAGAAAGCAACCCCCAATGCCGCAACTGCCACAAATGCAAGAACAATAGAGTCAAAGTGTAAGCCAAACATTTTCTTCTTCGCCTGCTTGTAGCCCGGATCCTGTCTGATATCGTCAGCCATATGCTCCTCTTAAATAGACTATTTCATGCCCTCATTATGCCTTTTTCCGGGACGTATGTGTATGGAAAATATATGAACTTTTTGTGACGGCTGTATATGAACGGTCAGACTGATATTTCAATCATAGGTCTCAATGAGTTAATGCATAAACTTAATGCATTGCCTGATGCCGTGAATTCTGCCCTTTTGGCCAAGTCTCAGGCGCTGGCAGATGCCCTAGCGGATACTATTCGAAACGACAAGCTTTCGGGTGGGATACTGGAATCGCGCACCGGGCTCCTCAAAGATAGTATTAACAACACAGTCGAAGATGCCGCCGACGGTGTGAATGCAAGCGTATCTGCCGGAGAGAATGTTCCCTATGCGGCCATCCAGGAATATGGCGGGCAGACCAAGGCGCATGTCATTGAGGCCACACAGGGCAAGGCACTGGCTTTCAGCTGGGCAGGCAAGCAGGCTTTCTTCAGGAGCGTGCACCATCCCGGCTCGGATATCCCTGAACGCTCCTACCTGCGCTCGGCCTTTGACGAAATGCAGGACGATATTCTGGACGGACTGTCGGACGCACTCGCCGATTCAATCACCTAATCATTCCCTTATCCCCATGAACCGAGAAGCCATCATCACGGCGCTGTTTAGCCTCGTCTCCACATCCGCGTCCTTTGCGACTGCAAGCCGGAGGCTCAAGCTCTGGAGTAGCATGCCGTCGTCGGAAAAGCCGGCGCTGTTTCTCGTTGAGCGCGGCGACAATTACGTGCGCGCCAGCGAAGCCGTCCCCGAAGCAGTGACGATGCAGCTGGAGATTTACATCTACACCGAGGCGGGTAAGGACCAGAGCATCGTACCTGCTTCCGTACTCAATCCGCTGATTGATGCGGTGGATACGGCACTGGCGCCCAGCCCGCTCACCGGCTTGCAAACACTCGGTGGCCTCGTCTCGCATTGCTGGATTGAAGGCAAGATCATGAAAGACGCAGGCGACCTCGATGGCGACGGCGTTGCCGTAATCCCGGTGAAGATACTTGTTCCGCGGTAAATACGTTTTCCGTGATCCGTTTTCCGTGATCCGGACAACGGACAACGGATCACGAATAACGAAAATCTAACCCCAACAACGGAGAACCTTATGACCGCCTACGCATTCGGCACCGGCACGCTCATCGCCAAACGCACTGACGTTACCAACCTGCCGCCCTTTCTCTTTGGTGTATTGCAGGATGTGAGTCTGGATTTCGACCAGAAGCTCGAATCGCTCGTGGGGCAGAGCAAAGTGGCGGTGGCACTGGGCGATGGCGAACTTAAAATCACAGGCAAGGCGAAATTTGCGCGCCTGCAGATGACACTCATAAGCAACCTGCTTGTCGGGCAATCCACCACCACCGGCACGCTGGAGATGGTGAGCACCGGCGAAGCGGCGACGGTTCCCGGCAGCAGCGCGTACACTTACGTAGTGACTAATTCCTCGCTGACACCACTGGAAGATTTCGGCGTGTTTTATCAGTCCTCCGGCATCCAGCTTACACCCGTGGCGTCCTCGCCCTCTACCGGGCAGTATGCGTTCAACGCCTCTACCGGTACCTATACGTTTTCGTCAGGCGATGCATCTGCCGCGGTCTATGTCTATTATACCTACACCACCACTTCCGGAAACAAGCTTGTTTACGCCAATCCACTGATGGGCACGGCGCCTGTGTTCGAGGTGTATTTTAAAACCAGCACCAGCAATTTCGGCGTAGCGAAAGAAGTCATGATCAAGCTCAATGCCTGCAAGTCGAGCAAACTATCACTGGGCTTTGCCAACCAGAAATTCGTGATTCCGGAATTTGACTTTCAGGCGATGGCGGATGCGTCGGGGAACGTGTTTACGCTCTCCATGACGGAGTAAGTCATTCTTCTTTGCCTTTGCCCACCTTAATCACCGCGTGTTTGCCCATGTAATGCTTCAGCGACAGGCCAAAGGGATCGAGCATGGCTCTGTGGAAAAGTTCTGAGATCGCCTCACGTATCCTGGGTTCCTTTGCCAGTTCGGTATAGATGAGGGCGCCTTCGTCGGTAAGAATCAGCTCCGCCTGAATCTCGGCACCATAGCGAACCTTTTTGGCACCGGTATCACGGCCTTCGATAAAGAATTTGCCTTTTGCCTGTGGCGGAACCAGTTTTTTCAGCTGGGCGTTGAGCGCCTTGGCGAGATCGAACAGCGCATTGGTGGCCACCTGCTCGGCATAGCGCTCGATGTAACGGCGGCGATCGGACACCGAAGTTTTGCCGGTGATGAAGAATTGCCGCTCGCCGTCAAGCGCGAATATCGTCTTTACGATGGCTTTGTCGCCGAACAGGGTCTGTATGCCGTTTCTGCGGTAGCGTCCTTCCTCGACATCTTTTAAAATGCCCTGCAGGTTGCGCAGGATAACGGAGGCCTGCTCGTTGCTCAGCATCTCCACCAGCCTTTCGGGGATCTGCACCTGATCCATTCCCGGATCGGGGGCCGACCAGTTATAGACGACGATGACGCGGGAGAAATCATTATATCTGCGAGCGTCCGCCATCACTTCTTCGCTCTGGCCGATGGCATTACGCATCCCCTGCACATGCGCTTCCGCCATGAACAGCTTGCAGTCCTTCGTCTGCAGTACATAGCACTTATCCTGGGTGCCCGCTGCCCCGGTCGTAAGGGGCTTGAGCTCGCAATACTGTTTCAGGAAATCTTTCAGCGCTTCCTTTTTGGTCGGCTCTCTCGACATGCTCTCCACCCCTGTTTCTTATCACCCTAGCCTCTGAAGCGGAGTTTTTCAAATGGATAATCCGGATACGGAAAGGGCGCCGGCTGTGTCACTGGGAGGAAAGTCCTGGCCGGTGCCGCAGCTTGTGGCGAAGCAGAATAAAATTATCGATCCGCTCATATTAAGCCTGCTGCCCGTGTTCGGCGAATGGCAGACGGATAAGGCGGCAGCACTTGCGAAGCTTGGCTCCGTTCAGTATGAGGCGTTGCAGGAGATTGCGTTCCAGGCGATCCGCCGCGCGCATCCGGAACTTACACGTGAGCAGTTTCTCGATCTGCCGGTAACGCTGCCGGAGCTTGTCGCTGCCTTTCCCGTCATCGCGCAGCAGACCGGTGTATTCGAGAGGGCCTCGCCGGGGGAAGCAGGGGCGGGGATTGCCCCGCACACCTCCCCGACTGGAACGGAATCATCGCCCATGTCTGCCACCTGACCGGCTGGACGTGGGACTATGTCGAGGACACGCTGACCATGGCGCGCCTTAAAGCATTGCATAAGGAATGGGAGCAGCATCCGCCTCTGCCGATACTTTTTGCCGCCTGGGCAGGCGTGAAGCCAAAGGAATACGGCACGTCCGAAGAGCTTGTGGAGCGGATACAGGGGATGGGGAAAGGCTGATCCTAATCTATCATCTGCGGCATGGCGGCGTGGCTTTGCAGCTTGCGGATAGCCTGCGCCTGGTCGTTAAGCCTGCCGTGCACCAGCTGGATCGCATCCACGAGCACATGATGCTTGTGGCTTAAGTCTTCGGCGATACCAAACAGCTTGCCGATATCGTCATGCAATGCGTCGAGCTTCTCCTCAATGCTGAGTGCCTTCCAGTTTTTTTCGTTGTGAACGGAGTAGGCCATAACGCTGCAATAGTACCATAACAAGCCTGCTTATACAAGGATAGCAGCCACTTTCGTGGCATTTTAGCTAATTACAAACCCTTAAAATATACTCCCGTTATTAATCTTTATGTCCACCTTAGTTTTACCATTACTTATAGGGCTCGGTTTTGATGTCACGCGTTCTCCTGTCTGGGACACTACTGTCCAGCAGGCAATAGGCGGCAAGGAAACGCGCATTGCCAAACAGACCTATCCGCGCTGGAAGTGGGAGCTCACTTACAACATCCTGCGTTCAGGCGCCGCCTACGGCGAGCTGCAGGAGCTTGCCGGGTTTTTCAACGCGCGACAGGGCATGTTTGACACGTTCCTTTATCAGGATGCTGACGATAACAGTGTCACTGCCCAGGCGCTTGGCACTGGTGACGGCGTCACAACAAACTTTCAGCTGATTCGATCTTTTGGCGGGTTTCTTGAGCCGATGCTGGCGCCCAATGTCAGCCTTCCCCATTACATCTATGTAAACGGAACCGATGTCACGAGCAGCACGTCGCTTACAGTGTGGGGAACATCATCCGCCAATGGTCCCGGCATTGTCACCTTCAACACTGCGCCCGCCAACGGTACCGCAATCACCGCCAGCTTCAGCTATTACTTTCCCGTGCGCATGAGCGAAGACAGCGTGTCGTTCAGCCTGTTTCTCACGCAATATTACAAGGCGAAGAAATTCAGCTTTATCAGTGTGAAGAATTAACGTTTCTGCTCAGTAACATACATGCCGGTAAGTTGACCAATAGTCGGGCTTTTTGATTCACTCACGTATGGCTCGGCATGAAAGTTTCCGGTCCCGAACTCATAGATTTGCTCTTGTCCTTCTGCGCTGCGTGCCAGTACCGCAGGTTTTCCGTTTGTGTTGTGGATGAGGCGGAGCTTTCCGCTATCTAATAATTTATTCAGGTCCTCAAGTTGCTGTATGGCAGCGGTTTGAATACGGGCTGTATCCGTCGGGTGTGCAAGAATTTCCGTCTGAAAGAAGTTACGCATCTGATAGGCCGCAACTGAAGCTCCCAGTGTTACCGCAGCGAGTGCAAGAAGTTCTCTCTTGGTATTTTCTGTTATTGCATCCAGTTGTTCGGTATAGGCTTTTTGCTGTCCGGCAATGGCGTTTTGAGCATCCTCAGGGGACAGGGGAGATTCTTTCTGAGCTTTTTCATGCTCTGCAATGAATTTATCATTCTGCTCTTTAAGGTGTGCAGAGTCCTCCCTTGCTTTATTCACAATAGCTTCATAAGCCTCTTCTTCACTTGGCGGCTTATTGGGGATCATGGCACTCCTCTGAAAACGGGTAGTAGGATTATAAAATTATATTTCCAGTATACCACAGCAATATTACTATTTTAATACTTAACCGGAAGATCTTATTTTTCCGCTCATCGGCGGGCAGGCGAAGAAGCTCAGCTTTATTAGTGTGGAGGGTTAGGATTTGTTTCCTGTTGTGGGGTGCGCTGAGGCAGCGGAATGTTCGGTGCAGAAGGCTTTTCTGGGTTTTGCTTATTGCGTTCCTGCTCCTGAAATCTTTGCTGTGCCATACGCATAGCTTCGATTCGCACTTCATCCGGTGGATAAGGATTGCCGCTATTAGCGCTAATAATCTCGGATGCGCGCTTCATATTCGGCAACGCGGAGTTCAATGCCTGCTCACGCTCTTCGGGTGATAATTTCCTTCCTATCTTTTTTTCGTATTCCGGTATCGCATTTTCTATTGTCTCCTTGTAAAAGGCGGTAACGTCATTTTCTGCCTTTGTAAGAGCTGAAGCTGCCGCAGCGGGATTATGCGTCCGGCGGATTGCAAGCTCGTCTGCGAGCATTTCTGCCAAATATTCAGGATATATTTGACTGTCAGGTGCAATTCCCTGCCTTTCAAGATCCGCGCGTACGGAGTTAAAATTCGGCGGCATATACGCTTGCAGCATTTCAGGATTTGCAAATATCATCTTATGAGCGGCTTCATGCGACATCAGAAATTCCAGTTCCTCTTTTGAGCATCCCTTTGTTGCTTCTGTCGAGATGAGGACGTTGGCAGGAGCAGGGTGAAAGGGAAGAAAACTATTTGTTGTTTCTATGAATCGGGAATCAAAAAGGTAAAGCTGCGGTTTAGGAGGTATGTTCTTTATTTCAGGCATCTGGATGAAATCCACATATGCCTGATCAATCATATTACGCAGGTCTTTGCCTTCGCTCTTCAATGCTTCTTCCTCTGGACCCCCTAATTCCCTGGCATTGGGATATTTCGGATTTTGTTTAATGTTATTATCCAGTGCTTGCATCTCTTCCGGATCAGCCTTCGGTATTTCAGGCAGATTCGGTTTCTTCCCAGCATTTATCTGTGGCGCGGGCGCAAAACCAGCTTCGGTCAGAAGAGAATGAAAAGATGTTCTATTGGCCATGCGCTAATCTACCATAAAAATGTTACAATTTTATTACCGGACCAGATTTTATGAAAACCGCCAGCACAGCATTGATTAACCTGCTGGCGACGCGGCAGTTTTATTCGGCAGATTTGTATCTTTTTACGCTCATCGGCGGAGGGCAGCTCAACTATTGCGGGGGTGATCAGGATATTAACTGGAACAGTACTTTATGGAGCGCAGGCAAATCCACGGGGCCTTATTTTGATCGCAAGGACAATAAGGCAAAATGCCACTGGAAAGTCGGCGTTGAGGTGGACACGTTGGTCTTTGACGTATTGCCTGGGGCATCCACCGTGCTGGGCGAACCGTTTATATCGGCAGTGCGTCAGGGCGTGTTCGACGGAGCCGAGCTGACGCTTTATCGCGCTTTTATGCCGACTTACGGCAATACGGCGGCGGGGACGGTAATCATGTTTGTGGGGCGCGTGGCCGAGATTGATGCCGGGCGATCGCTGGCGACATTCTCCGTGAACAGCCACCTGGAACTGCTCAACCTTAATATGCCGCGCAATCTGTATCAGGCAGGATGCGTGAACACATTATTCGATACGAGCTGTTCGCTCAACGCAGCATCCTTTGCAGTGAATGGCAGCGCCCTTTCCGGCTCCACGGCGAACACCATTTTTGCCTCGCTCGCGCAGGCGGCGGGGTATTTCACGCTGGGCTGCATCACCTTCACCAGCGGCGCCAATAACGGCATCTCGCGCACGGTCAAATCGTGGGACGGCAGCAGTATATTGCAGCTCATCGCGCCGTTTCCGGTGGCGCCCGCCAATGGCGACGCCTTCACGATCTATCCGGGCTGCGACAAGCAGCAGACCACCTGCGCCACCAGGTTCAGCAACCTGATCAATTTCCGCGGATTTCCCTACGTGCCGGAAAATTCAACCGCGGTGTAACCCTTATGACAGCTTTCCCCGATTCCGCACAGCGCGCACGCGTGGTGTCGGTGGCGTATGGCTGGCTGGGCACGCCGTATCACACCGGGGGGCGGCTCAAAGGCGTGGGCGTGGACTGCCTCACACTGCTTGCCGAAGTTTACACCGAGGCGGGCGTGGTGCCGCGCATCGACATTCCCTACTATCCGCATGACTGGCATCTGCACCGGGGCGAAGAGCGCTATCTTTCCGGCCTGCTGCGCTACGCGCATGAGATAGAAATGTCGCCGCAGCCCGGCGACATTTGCTTATGGAAATTTGGTCGCTGCTTCAGCCACGGTGCGATTGTTGTCGAATGGCCAATCATAGTTCATGCCTATGTTGGCCGCGTCTGCACGCTCGATAATGCCGACGCTGCCTTCTGGCTCTCACAGGTTGGTGAGAGCGGGCAGGGCAGTAGTAAGGCAAGGCCAAAACGGTTCTTCAGTGTGTTCTGAACTTAATATCCGTGAGTAAACGCACGGCTCATGACCGGAAAATTGAAATGGGAAAGAGTTTCGTCAATCTGTTCGGAAGTCAGCTTTGCCTTCTCGCACTGCTGTAGAAATATTGACTTAAACCACCCCTCTACATCCCGCATTGTTCCTGCGTCTATTTTAGGATTATCTTCGTTGCCCACATATTCGCGTACCTCTTCGATGTTCTGAATGACTACAGAAATTCTTTGTTCTTCGGCAGGTATAAGATGCCGACATGCTCTAAGCGTCAGAAGCGCTTTATTCAAAGTAGGTATGTTGTCAAAGATATCCGGATGTACCTCAGTCATGGAATATCTTGCTGGATCCGAGAATCTTTCAAGGCTCTGAATATATTCAACTGCGCTGTTCACATAGCGTTGCCAGTCAGGATAACCAGCTAATGCATGTAATACCGGCGCGGCATCATCGCCGATTTTTCCGATGACTTCTCTTACCGCAGCCTGAGTGCTCATAAAGCTTTCTTTGAGATTACGCCGGTTTCAATGCGGAACATTATACCCCCTGATAGTTACAAA